>Ga0316607_1000159_pt1 | contig 27988 bp, 34 predicted proteins | sample MIS2016062E_MG_FD_207674 | JGI IMG/M metagenome (GOLD analysis project Ga0316607, IMG submission 207674) | Microbial mat bacterial communities from Middle Island sinkhole, Lake Huron, Michigan, United States - MIS.2016.062E | ecosystem: Environmental > Aquatic > Freshwater > Lake > Sediment...
ATTAGTAAGGTGCGCATTGCGCACCCTACAAATAGAGTTTATTAGTAAGGTGCGCATTGCGCACCCTACAAATAGAGTTTATTAAAAGTAAGGTGCGCATTGCGCACCCTACAAATAGAGTTTATTAAAAGTAAGGTGCGCATTGCGCACCCTACAAATAGAGTTTATTAGTAAGGTGCGCATTGCGCACCCTACAAATAGAGTTTATTAGTAAGGTGCGCATTGCGCACCCTACAAATAGAGTTTATTAGTAAGGTGCGCATTGCGCACCCTACAAATAGAGTTTATTAAAAGTAAGGTGCGCATTGCACACCCTACAAATAGAGTTTATTAGTAAGGTGCGCATTGCACACCCTACAAATAGAGTTTATTAGTAAGGTGCGCATTGCACACCCTACAAATAGAGTTTATTAGTAAGGTGCGCATTGCACACCCTACAAATAGAGTTTATTAGTAAGGTGCGCATTGCACACCCTACAAATAGAGTTTATTAAAAGTAAGGTGCGCATTGCGCACCCTACAAATAGAGTTTATTAAAAATTAGTAAGGTGCGCATTGCGCACCCTACAAATAGAGTTTATTGAAAATCTAAAATTGCATGACTTCAACACAACCAACTATTAAGTTTCTGAAACAGCCGACTTCCCAAGCGTGGGTGGAACAGGCGATCGCCAATTTAGATACAATCTTATTAGATCATTCTCACTGCGAGCGAAAAGCGGCGGGAGTAGCGTTAAATTTAATGTTTCGCTACCCGGCTCATGCTAAATTGGTGAGGATGCTAACTGCGATCGCCCGCGAAGAATTAGAGCATTTCGAGCAAGTCAATCAGCGCTTAGAACAGCGTAACATTGCTTTGGGCCATTTAGCGGCTCCTCCCTACGGTGCCGGTTTGTCCAGCCAAATTCGGAAGCAAGAACCGGATAGATTGTTGGATTCTTTGCTAGTTTGTGCTATAATAGAAGCGCGCAGTCACGAAAGGCTGGGACTGCTTAGCGATCGCTGTCTAGATACAGAATTAGCTAAATTTTACCGCAGTTTGATGGCTTCTGAAGCCCGTCATTACGGTGTATATTGGATTTTGGCAACAACTTATTTCGAGGGATCTGTTGTCGATCGGCGGCTGGAGCAATTATCATTAGTTGAGAGCGAGTTGCTGGCAACTCTTCATCCAGAACCGAGAATTCATAGTTAAATTTAGGGTGTATTAAGGCACTGTGAAACATGAAATCAGTGCCAATTTAAAGTTATTAATGTTCCCTAAAAAAAAAGAGTTGCGAAAACCAATGAACACCCAACATCGAGATTTTTTAATTCGTTCCTGGGAAACGCGCGATCGGGCTGATGCCTTTCATGTAATTCGGGATGTTTTAGCGGAGTACGGTTTAAATTGTGAGCCTCACGGAGCCGATCGAGATGTCTACGATGTAGAACTATATTATCAGACAAAAGGCGGAGAATTTTGGGTGGTTGAATGGCTGGGTGAAATAGTCGGTACGGCGGCTTACTATCCCATCGAACGCGGTAATAATGCTGTGGAAATTCGCAAAATGTATATTTTGCCAAAGGCAAGAGGACAGGGTTTGGGTAAATTTTTACTGCAAGAATTGGAAAGTAAAATTGCCACTCGCGGCTTTGATGAAATCTGGATAGAAACTGCTAACATTCTCAAGGAAGCTGTTAAGATGTACGAAAATAGCGGATATCAACCGACAACTGGTGTGGAGACGCAAAGGTGCGATCGGGTTTACAAAAAAGTTATCAAAAGTACGCAAACTCAAAACTAGATCCAGAATGCGATCGGCTCCTACCTTCATAACTCTGTCAACCGTCAACTGTTAACAGTTAACCGTCAACCGTCAACAGTTAACAGTTAACAGTTAACTGACTAATTAAATTAATCGCGGGCGATGCCTTCGGCTCGCGCTGCTAACTGTACTGCACTGGCGACAGCAGTAGCAACTCGCTCGTCAAATACAGAGGGTATAATGTATTCTTTGCCAAGCTGGTCAGGCTCGATTAAAGAGGCGATCGCGTAAGCTGCTTCCAAATACATATTTGTCGTAATCGTGGTAGCCTTGCAGTCCAAAGCACCTCGGAATATGCCCGGAAATGCCAAAACATTGTTAATTTGATTCGGGTAATCGCTGCGCCCAGTGGCGATGATTGCCACATCGTCCATGATTAATTCTGGCTGAATTTCGGGATTGGGATTTGCCATTGCAAAAACAATCCGATTCTCGGCCATAGAAAGCACCATCGAGCGGGTGAGAACTCCGGGGGCGCTGACGCCTAAAAATACATCGGCACCGACGATCACATCTTCTAAAGTACCGCTTGATGCCACGGCAAATTCGAGTTTTTCTGGGTTCATGTCCGTGCGGTCTTTTGAGACGACACCTTCGGAGTCACACATGATGATGTTTGTGGCACCTGCTGTGCGTAACAAACGGGCGATCGCAATTCCAGCGGCACCGGCTCCGTTAATCACGATGCACACTTCTGAAATTGATTTCTGCACTAATTTTAGGCAATTAATTAATGCTGCTAAACTGACAATGGCAGTGCCATGTTGGTCATCGTGAAAAATGGGAATATCTAGAGTTGCCCGCAATCTTGCTTCGATTTCAAAGCAGCGGGGCGCAGAAATATCTTCGAGGTTGATGCCGCCAAAAACCGGGGCGATATTCTGCACAGTCCGAATAATTTCCTCGGTATCTTGGGTATTCAAACAGATAGGAAAGGCATCTATTCCGGCAAATTCTTTAAATAGCATGGCTTTGCCTTCCATGACTGGCAGTGCAGCAAGAGGGCCGAGGTTTCCGAGTCCCAAAACTGCGCTACCATCGGTAACAATGGCAACAGTATTTTGTTTGATTGTCAGGTTGTAAACTTGTTGGGGGTCCTGGGCGATCGCCGTGCAGATGCGGCCGACTCCTGGGGTGTATGCCATTGCCAAATCGGACGGGCTTTTGAGGGGAATTTTGCTTTCAACTCTGATTTTACCGCCGCGGTGCAAGTGGAAGGTGCGATCGTACACATCGATCACTTGGATATCCGGCAGCGCTTTCACTGCTTGCACTATTTCTTCGCTGTGCTCGATGCTCGAAGCATCGACGGTGATATCGCGAATGGTAGTGGCGCGGTTTTGCTCGATCAATTCGATTTGGTCGAAGTTGCCGCCAACAGATGCGATCGCGCTGGTGACGCTGGCCAGCATTCCCGGCTGGTTTGGCAGGGAAACGCGAATCATTAAACTAAAGCTGGGGTTCGGTGTCAGTTTTACCGTCATGGCTTGATTTTAGATTTGAGATTTCAGAATTTCAATCTTAGATTGAATCGCCAACTTTATCTCAAAAATTTAAGAATTAAAATTTTCAACTTAAATATTTAACAAACTCTGTTTGCTGGTGATGCTCCGATTTTTGACAGATACTGCGTAATTCCTGTTGCTGTCTTTTAATGCGAGACACTTCGGGAATTTATGCGGCTTGTTGGCGGCAAAAGTAGCGCTGCTAAAGTAGATGCACGGCTGTTTTAGCCGGCAGGTAAAAATCCGATCGACTGACAAGCGGTCATTTTGTTTGTAAATTGTGCCTGTTTGCTTAACAGTTGTTTTTTTGTGATCCCTGTCTCTGAGAACGATCGAATTACCTGCTGGTTTGGCTTTTTTGTCTTTTAAAAGCAATGCAATACAGCTTAATTGCTGGTTGCTAATTGTAGATTTTAACGTTCGGCTGTTTCACAGTCACAAAAAATAGAAAAGAATTTACAAGCCAGACAATCGACGGTAACTTTTTCTGAGCTTTGTCGATCGACAGTTTCGAGTGCTTCACTGCCGGCGGGCATGACACACAGAGCAACTTGTCCGACTCCAGCCATCAGTTCGGCAACTCGATCCAAAATACTTTCCATTTTGTCAATTAATTGCTCTGCTGCTTCCAGCGTCGGCGCGACAATGAAAAAGGTTTTGACTCCTTCGGGACTGGGTGCGAAGCCGAGGGTGCACTCTCGTAATAGTGCTTGAGTCGAGAGACTGAAACCGTTATCGAAGCGATCGATTACAGCTTGATAAAAGGCTTGAGTCAGAGAACGATCGCCAAAAATAGGTTGGGGTAACATGGCAACTTCCTTTTGTAGGATCTTGAGGAACATTGGAAAAATTTTAACATACCTTAATTTAAGCGATTTAATTAATTTTTCTAGCGATCGAGATCATCGATCGAATGTGATTTTTTTGGATTTGTGTAGCGGTTGCAACTGTGATAAAATGTGTTATGTGTTAGCACTGCGAGTGATGGCCATCCCAGGACTCACGCCCAAGAAGAGTAAAAATATTCCTAATTTCCGCCCTACTTATACAGTATGTTCTCAACTACAGAAAACCTAAAAGCAAGATTTGACAAAGCATTCACCGATGCATTTGGCGAAAGTCTAGCAGGTATCGATCCGATGCTGACAGCGGCAAGCAATCCCAACTTTGGGGATTTTCAGTGCAATGCGGCGATGACTTTGGGGAAAAAATTAGGAAAGCCTCCACGGGCGATCGCCCAAACAATCATCGAAAACCTCGACATCGCCGACATCTGCGAAACTCCAGAAATCGCCGGGCCAGGTTTTATCAATTTGAAACTCAAACCGGCTTATTTGGAAGCGCAAGTTAGTGCGATCGCGATCGACTCTCGTTTGGGAATCGCACCAACAGAAACACCTCAAAAAGTGGCGATCGACTTTTCCAGCCCGAATATAGCCAAAGAAATGCACGTCGGGCACCTGCGATCGACAATCATCGGCGATGCGATCGCCCGCATCCTCGAATTTCTCGGCCACGACGTCATCAGAATCAACCACATCGGCGACTGGGGCACCCAATTCGGAATGCTAATCGCCTATTTACGCGAAGTTCACCCCGAAGCATTAACAACAGCAAACGCCCTAGACTTAGGCGATTTAGTCGCATTTTACCGCCAAGCAAAACAGCGGTTTGATGCAGACGAAACCTTCAAAGAAACCGCCAGACAAGAAGTAGTAAAACTGCAAGCCGGCGCCGAAGACACCAACCGCGCTTGGAAATTGCTATGCGATCAATCGCGCCGCGAATTTCAAGTAATCTACAATTTGCTCGACATCAAATTAACCGAACGCGGCGAATCATTTTACAATCCGTTATTACCCGCAGTAGTCGAAGATTTAACCAATCTCGGTTTGCTAGTAGAAAGTGACGGTGCGAAGTGCGTTTTTGTAGACGGTTTCACCAACAAAGAAGGCGAACCATTGCCGCTAATTGTCCAAAAAACCGACGGCGGTTACAACTACGCCACCACCGATTTAGCAGCCATACGCTACCGGATCGAAAAAGACCAAGCAAATCGCATAATTTACGTCACCGATTCAGGACAAGCAAACCATTTTGCTCAAGTATTCAAAGTCGCGCAAAAAGCCGGTTGGATTCCCGAAAATGTCGAAATAGTGCACGTTCCCTTCGGTTTGGTATGCGGAGAAGATGGCAAAAAGCTCAAAACTCGTTCCGGTGACACTGTGCGGTTGCAGGATTTGTTAGATCAGGCGATCGTGCGAACCCGTGCAGATTTGGAAAAAAGATTAGCAGCAGAAGAAAGACAGGAAACAGAAGAGTTTATTACTAACGTCTCTCAAGTAGTTGGTTTGAGTGCAGTTAAGTACGCAGATTTAAGTCAAAACCGCGCCAGCAACTATGTCTTTAGTTACGACAAAATGCTCGCTTTGCAAGGAAACACAGCACCTTATATGCTCTATGCTTACGTGCGCGTGCGGGGAATTGGTCGCAAAGGTGGGATAGATTTTGATAATTTAGATGCTGGTGCAAAAGTGATTTTGCAGTCTGATGCGGAGTTAGTATTAGCGAAGCATTTATTGCAATTGAATGAAGTTGTCAGTGCAGTTAATGGTGATTTATTGCCGAATCGAATTTGTCAGTATTTGTTTGAATTGAGTCAAAAGTTCAACCAATTCTTTGAGCAATGTCCGGTTTTGAAAGCGGAGGAACCATTGAGGAGTTCGCGATTAGTTTTGTGCGATTTGACGGCGCGGACTTTGCAGTTAGGCTTAGGATTGTTGGGAATTCAAGTGTTAGAAAGAATGTAATATCAAATCCTCTCTTCATCGGAATAATTCATCTCTCTCTTCTCTTCCTCTGTGTTCTCTGCGTTCTCTGTGGTTAAATCATTCCAATACAACAAAGGAGGATTATGCGGTTCCCCAGCAAGAACAATAACGCGAAATTGGCGATCGGCAAATTTTGCCGCTTGGGCGAGAATCTCTTCCCACGTTCCCTCTAGTTCTAACACTTGTGCTGTCATTTTTTTGATGGAATTGTGACTAAGTTTATTTTAGCATATGAAGAAGTGCGATCTAGTAAAATGACAGCAGCTTAAGGAATTATGGGAAAGGATTGAGAATTAATTCAATACCTTTTTCCAGTTTCTTAATTTCAGCCCATTGCGAATCAATCCAGTCTCTTTCAGTCTCACGTTGTGCGGGTGTTTCTTGCTGATATCTATCTTGCTTTTCCAGAAATTCATTGTAAAATATCATGGCTTCAACCAAAGCTTGACTTCCTAGTTTCAATCTGTCATCAAAGATTGAATTGATGAAATTATTGATCGCGGCTGAAACCTCCTTTTCAAAATTTACAACTTCTTCCCAAGAAAGAACGCCTAAACGGAATTTGGATAAATTATCCAGAGCAGGAGTAAGTGCATACCCCAGTGATCCGGTAGTCCCAGGTAAGTCAACTGTCGGCTGCTCAAATTTATTTTCTATCTGACTACCAGTTAAAGTCATCTGATGATTCCACACAGCTTTTGTCTGCCTATCTAAAAATATGACACACTGCGTAATCACTCCCAAGTTAATCGTGCGAAGGTCTTTATAGACTAGACGCAGGCTGTCCTTAATAATTTGATCTATTTCCCTGCAAACAAGATTAACAAGCCTGGGAATATCTTTAATAAAATCATCTTTTTCCCCCAAGCCAATTCCTTTTTTGGGTTTTTTCGCTGCATCAATAAACCACTTTTCTCTCACACTATAGTTAAAGATTTTATGCCAACAATCTTGAGCTTTTTCGAGCGCCGAACTTTTACATTTATTGCCTAGTTCACTGATTCTGAAATGACAGCCGCTTAGTTCCCCAAGTTGTTGCCATATTTCCTGTTTTGAAGCTTGGGCAATCCCAGGTTTGCAAGTCCAAACGTCTTCAGCGTGATCGAGATCATTGCGGCATTTTTGCACAACTTTCTCAAGTCTGGTGGCTGATTCCCTCAATTCATCAAACCCAGGCTGGACTGACTTAATCATGGTTGTAGCAGATTCCTTAATCTCTAAGGATTGATACTCATCCGCCGCTACGACTGCGGCTGATTGGGCGATGTTCTGAAATGCTTGCATGAATTCGTTCATCTAAGTAATTCCACTGTAGACTGACAGAGTTAATGATCATAATATAATATAATATACAACACTAATCGCTATTCAGGTAAAAGTCATGTTTTTTGTGTTTCCTCCTCACATACAGGCTGGTATCGCCTCCGGTGCCTATGAAATCGTGAAAAATAGTGCAGGACTATTATTGGGGATCGCTAGAGACAGGGCAACAGGTCACTTTGTAGGTTCGGCAATTGGTATGCTTGCCGAGCCGTTGTTCGCTATTCCAGATTTTGTATTAGGTGTAGCGCAAATGGTTCAAACCGATCTGGGTTTTAAAGAAACTTACAAAAGACTAGATGTGATTCAGTATGGCTTAACATCTCTCTCGGCTAATGTGGGCATTCTGTCAGCATCTACTGCCGTCATTGGTGTCGGCGTGGTGGCGATAGCTGCAATGTCAGCCGTTAATCTTCATCAGACCTTAAAAATGAGGGAAGATATTAAGGAATTGAAGCTAACAGTTACACGCGGCTTTATTAGTATAGAGGCACTGCTGAAAGACCAGAAAGCAGAAGTTATTGCTGAAATTAAACTGTTAGCTGAAAGCATTAATTTTGATCTACATCGTTTAATCTTAAGTCAAGCTTATGAGAAATTTGCGATGGCACAGAAACTAATTCAAAATGCTTTATTAATGGAAGATAGAAGTACCAGGAATGCTACATTAACAAGCGCACAACACATTTTAGCTACTGCTTTAGCTGACTATAATAATCCTGAATTATTCAAAGCCACTTGTGCAGTGGGCTATCTTCGTAGAGTCGAATGTGCTTGGGCCATTGAGCAGACAATTTCATTAACTTATCAATTGCTGAACGAGCCTGCATCTGTAAGTAATTCCCTTTCCCACCTCCAAGAAAGAATACGCCAAGACATTCTCACCGTTATTGAGCGCTGCACAAGAGATGAAATTGATTTTATATTTCCAGAAATTACGCGGATTTACAATCAGGATCTAGCAGTTTTGAACTCTTGGCAAAATCAGGTAGATTGGATGCTAAGTTTATCGGCTGATGAGCGTAAACAATTGGCTAGTTTAAATATGGAAACGACACCGGTTTCAAATACTCATCAAGAAGTTGCTATAGTGGCAGAACCAGAAGAAATGGCGCTCTACGAAAACTTGCAGCAAAAATCCCACTTCAAATCGCTACGGGATCAATTACGATTTTTGATCAAACCTAGCTTACGTCAACAACACGAATATTATATCAGTCAGAAAGCAAACACCTCTGGCTATAAAGCTTTAGCCCCCTCAAGTTGGCAAGAAGTCAATGATTTAACTGTTGCTAATCTTTACTGGTATTTTCAAGGAAATGATGAATCAGGAAAACAGGTTGCAACAACATAGCCCTAGTTTGTCACTAATCAGGGAGTCGTGGGGCTGGAATTGGGTCCACCCCGCGCGAAAGTCCTTGATTGATATTGGTGCAAGATCTCAGTTATAGCGCATTTCTCAAATCGAGCATTTACGGCGTTTTGTTAACAACCAAGCTCTCTAGGATGTCTTTAAACATTGTGACGACAATTTGGCGATCGTTATCTCTGACAAATATATCGTAGTTGGGACTTGAGTTAATTTCAATCAACCAATATTGTCCATTTTTATCTATTCCTACGTCAAACCCAGCATAATTAATCCTAATTTCTGCAAAAACAGGCTTAACAAAAGCTTCAATCTCAGACATGAGATTTGGGTTAATTATATGTTTGGCTTTTGCACCTTCCCAGTGCAGCGGGCTTAAATTGCCCGCAAATTCAGCCTGAGATTTGTCTTTTTCATACAGCAAAACTAGCTTTTCTTTGCAGAATACGGCCCGATATTCCTGTTCGATTTCGATATATTCTTGAGCTAGCGCCACATAGTCATAATCTTTGCTGTTGATGTTAAAAATAATTTCTAGAGATTCTTTAATTTGCTCTCTAGTTTCACACAGAAAAACATTGTTGCCGCCAGAACCGCGATTTCTTTTGAGAATCACCGGAAAAGCAAAATTTTTATTTACTTCTAAAACCATTGATTCAATATCTGGGAAACTCAAATATTTTTGATACTTTTCTTCACAGTGAGGCGAGACAAAGCCTAGAGTTCTGGGAGTATTGATCTTGCCGTTTAATAGTTGATAAGTATATTCTTTGTCTTTGAAAATCTGTGCAATTGACGCGCTGTTAAATGGCATCATGTAATTGACAAAGTAATAGTCTTGGCCACCATCTTTGATTCTAATCAAGTTTTGGGAATGATGCAGGATTTCGTAAGGGATATTTAATTCTTGACAAGCTGCCAGCAGGATTTCAATGTTCGTTAGCATGATTTTAACAGTATAATTTTTTCGACATTCACACTATACGATAGGAGGAAGCAATCAGAATAAAAGGGCGATCGCTTATCTGCTTACTGCTTTGTCAGATGCACTTTCTTCTGGGAAAACATAGAAATCAACATCGATTTCTGCATTCAGTTTAGCTGCCTGAGCGACAATATCTCGATCGAAATGGATAGCTGGCACGCTGCCTCTTCGATAATAAATGACACAAGCAATCTCCGCAGCATAACACTTGCACAACTCTAGCAAAGGAATCCATCCGGCCTGAAGCTGTTCTAAAACAGAATTAATGTGTTCTTCTAAGTCAGCAGATTTTTCAATTTGAGAATACACGCTCCAACCATTTTCCTTATGCCGTCTAGTACCCCTAGCATTAATTAAGTCCCCTTTCCTCCAAGTTTCAGTTGGGTTGATACTTACCTTTGCAGTCACTTCGTCTGGATCGAATTCCATTCCAGTCAACATAAAGTAAGCGTAAATTTCTGACTCCATTTGCCCGCTCCTCTTTGATTAATTAAAAATCATTAATATTCAAATCAGTGAATTCACCGGCCCCAACACCACCTTTAGGTTTAACATAAATATTCCCTTCTGTGTCTTTGTAGAGGTCTCTTTTTGAAGCATTGCGTTTACCTTTGAGTAGATGAATGTTTTCACCCCCTCTCTGAAGCCTCTCGATCTCATCAATAGTCAGCAGCTTGTCTTGTCTCCAGTTTCGCTCTTCTTCATTATTCTCTAAATCTGTTTCCGTCATTCCTTAAACCCATAAAATTTGAGATTCGAGAATCTCTCTCAAACCTCAAATTAAATCAAATTTTACCCAAACAATCGCTGCTGTCCATTGGCCACATCTTTCCCCGCATAAATCTCGCGCGTTCCCTTGGGAATATAAATCCAGCCGAATTCTTGCAAGCGATTGGTTAAATTGGAAATACTCACTCCCAATTCGTCTCTAATTTTGTATAAATGCGACCACTTGGTTAAATCGCGTCCCTGTCTTTTATCCTCCAAAATACATCGAGGCATCAACAAACAGCTTGCAAAATATTGCGCTTGCCATTCGATCGATGCAATTTTTGTATCCGCACTCGCACCCCGACAAACAAACGGTTCCTCGACATCCGGCGCCGTTTTTTCTCCCTTGCCTAAGTTGAGTTCCAATTGTTCGATCTTACCGTCTGCTTCGTCTTGATTGATGTGCAGCACCCAGTGTCCGATTTCGTGGGCGATCGTCGATTCGATGAAGCCTGGGGGTTTTTCCAAAATCAATTCGTTGATTTCAATTAACCGCTGCTGTGGCAAAATTCTCGCCGCGATCGCACCTTCTTCATCCGGCTCAATCCACTCCCAAACTACTCCCAAATCCAGAAAGTCAGCCACCGTTGTTGCATCAATTGGCCATCTCGGAGCAAAATTTTGCGTTTTTTGCATCTGCATCAAAATGTCATTTGCCAAACGTTCGATCGATTCTTTGGGGTAGAAGCAATACGGCTTAAAAATACTCACTTTGAGGGCCCTCTCTTAGGATTGGAACGACTTTTTGAGCCAATCTGGATTTTCTTGCATCCGGCGGAAAAGAGCCTGCATTTCCTTCGGATTCTGCTTCAGCAGCGCTTCGTACTGCTGTGGCAGTCTGCCGGCCAGAAAAATTAACTCCTCCTCATTTATATCTAGATTCCGCGCTAGCGATCGGATTACTTCCTCTTTTGGCGCATAATCAGCGCGATCGTTCTCCAACTTAGACAAATAAGTAAAGTCCACACTTAGCATACCAGCTAACTCACGTTGTGAGTAAGCCTTGTCTTTGCGAGCTTGACGGATGAGTCTTCCAAATGTTTGTTCCACGGTTTTTCGCCTCCTGACAAGCATTCTAGCCTGTTTTGATGAAAAGTTCAACAAACTACTTGACTAGAAAATCAACTCAGGCTACTATGAGTTTAGTTGACTAAACCGTCAACTAAATTGACCGCACTGGTAGGGTTAACAGTGGAGAGCCGCCGAAAAAACACGCTATATATAGCGCGGTCAACCGTTCGAGGAGTGAGAACCGCGAGCAGTCAAAACCCTTGTAAACAGCAAATAAGGAGGAATGGTCGCAAATGCTCAGAACCTGGACAGACACGCATTACCAGCTCGAAGACGATGACTGGCTATACATTGCCACTCACGAAGAACAAAGCTCGGCCTCACTTGTTTGTCCGGGCTACGCGCGGGATGGCGAAGGCTTTAGCATCCACTTCACGCCAGCGCACTTAGAAATGTTGGAGCATTTAGTCGCCGCGCTGCGGATTATGAAAGCTCAACAGGAGGCGATGCTTGAGTACACATATCCAGAACCAAAAACAGCAAAACATCTCATTAGGTAATTGGGAATTGGGAATTGGGAATTGGGCCTTGGGAATTGGGCAATTTGCTAACAATAATTAAAGGAAAAGACAATGACTAAAATACAAGAAAGACCAGCATTTTCAGTATTTGGTGCTAAACCGAGCAATGCTTTGCTAGTACCAGAAATCCCGATCGCCGTCCGAAACAACTGTCAAATTGGCCAATGGGCGATCGGCGATACCGATTATGGTAGCAAATGCTCAATGACGATTCTCAAATTCTCCAAATTCTTCGGCTCCCTCGGCCAAACTTCCCACACATTATGGGGACAACTCTGGTTTGTCGCAGAAAGCGGCGAATTGCCACAAGGAGTTGTCATGGTGACATACATCAAAAACCGCAGTTTGAACGATTTTAACGGCTTAGTTGCTTCTGTGCAATCTCGCGGAGTCGAGCCAGCTACGGGTATTTTCATTCCCGAATTTACCCAGCATTCCGGCGAAAAACCAGATGACAGCGGATTCGTTAAACCAATCAATTATTACAGCTTAAAATGGTCGTGGGCGGAGCGTAATGACTGGGCAATTATCGACCAAGCAGCAGCAGTTTTGTCCGATATGAGCAATCAATCTCGGATGATCGATTTGGAAGGAACGCGGCAAATGGTGTGTTTGGATAATCTCCATCCCCAGGAAGTTGCCTGTTTGATGGCTGCTCAAGCTAACGGCGAAACTGATGCTATTAGTTTGAATTCTAACGGCGCTATGTCGTTGTCGCCAGCCGCAGACAAATCAACTGCTGACTTGTTCTAATTCTGTTGTCAAGGCGCGATTTGAGCGCGCCTTGACAATAAGTATTACTGCTTGGATAAAATGCCGAAAATAACGCACCTAAAACAAACACAGAACTTGCTATCAAACCGTTTGATAGCTAATTGAGAGCCGATCGCTCAAATCCGAGTCGATGCTGTGAATGCTCTCGAAACTCTCACAGAAACTTGCCTACAGATGGCTTTAGTTGCCGAAGCATTTAAGCAAAATTACCAAAATTTTTTATCGCAAAATCACTTGCTAAAAACTACAATTTTGTGTATAATTGATGAGTGCAACTGCGAAGGAAATAATCGGTGCGATCGCTGTCAGCGAATTCTCCAAATTCTAGCAGGTAACAATCCAGGAAAAAAACTAGATCCAGTCCTGAAATACAAAGCCATCCTTACCCAAATCCGCAAGTTAGGATAACTACAACCGTTCCCCAAAAAAGTCTAAACAAGTTAAAACCAGGAGAAACCATGATGACAATAGGAACTGCGAAGGACAGCAAAGCCAAAATTTTGCAAAATTTTCAGCAAATTTTAGCTGAGAATAAAAAAAACGAATCCAAAGTAGAAACCAAAGAACAGGAAGCTGATAAAGCCAAAAACAAACAACTTTTGGAAGTCGCTTCTACCTACACAATTGATAGTATTGTCAAAGGTTTAGCCGACTTACAATTAGATTTTGGCAGCATCATCAGCGGACTTTCGGAAAAACTGAGCGCTGAATCATCAAAATTAGACGAATTAAAGCGTGCTATTGAAATAGAAACAGCACAATTGCAAGAATTGCAGCAAATTCGAGTTGTAGCAGACGCGCTCTACATTTTAACGCAAGAACACCAAGAAAAGATAACAGCCTTAGAGCAAAGTGCAGCTACGCAGCGCGAAGTCATCGAAAAAGACACGACCCAAAAACGCAAAGTTTGGCAAAAAGAACAGCAAGAGTTTGACACAGCAATTCAAGAAGAAATTGCACTAACAACGAAAGAACGTCAGCGGGAAACAGCAGATTATCGCTACGAATTAGAACGCACCCGCAAAGTCGAAACTGACGAATACGAAGAAACGAAACGCAAACTAGAACGGGAATTGCAACAATCTACTCGCGAAAAAGAGAAAAATTGGGTAGAACGTGAAAAATTCCTGAGTGACAATCAAGCTGAGTTTGAAGCAAATCAAAAGAAAGCGGCTGGATTTGAAGAAGAACTGAAACAGGCTTATGTTAAAGCCAAGGAAGAAGCTATTCAGGAAGTTTCCCGCGAGGCTAAAGTCAAGGCTGATTTGGTTGAGAAAGAATGGGAAGGAACTAAGCAGGGATATGAATTGAAAGTGCAATCTTTGCAGCAGACTATTGAGCGACAAACTGAACAAATTGCGGAAATATCTGCACAATTGCAAGGGACGATGAAGCAATCGCAAGATTTGGCGATGAAAGCTTTTGCTACTAAAGCTTAAATCGGGCAGGACTTACACATTTCAACTTAATTATGTCATTCTGAGCGTAAGGGAAGAATCTCTGAGAGGGTCAAGATGCTTCATTATCCTTCGCGGAGTTTACCTTGAGGAAAGGCTCTGGACTCAGCATGACAGTTGACGGAGAAAGTCCTAAAACAGAAAGGAATAAAGTCCTTAATCCGAACAAAAATTTGAAGCGAAACCAGACAAATTTTCCGAAATATTAGGAGATGAAGAGTTGTGAATAAAAAAGTAAGTGACAAGAACACCAAGGCTGAAATCTTGGAAGCGTACAAGGAAGCAACAGAAGCAAAGGCTGCTTTAGAATCGCAACTGAAGCAGCTTAATTACGGCAAATCTGCCAAGGTTTCCGAACAGCAAACAGCAGTCCCAGAAAAATCTGTTGAGGTAAATAAATCAATGACTTTAGTGCAAAATAAAGAAAGAATGCAGTCTACGATCGACAATTTAATCTTACTGCAATTTGGCTTTGGTGGCGCTGTCAGCGAACTGTCTGAAAAACTGACATCGGAAGCGTCTAAACTGGAGGAATTGCGGCGAACTGTAGGGGAAGAAATTCAACATCTTCAAGAGTTGCATAATTTAGAAGATGTTGCAGAAGATACGCTGGATAATTTAATCCAACAATACGAAGAAAGCGCGAAAACATTTGCTGACGAAATCAGCCAGCAGCGCGAAACTGTTGAACAGGATTTGTTGTCACGGCGGCAAGCTTGGGAAAAAGAGCAAGAAGTGCAAAAATTAGCAGTCAAAGAACGTAACGAGAACCAGAATAAATCTCGTCAGCGAGATGAAGAATCCTATTGTTATGATTTGCATCTCCAGCGAAATCTGGATAGCGAAGAATATGATCAGCGCCAGCAAACGCTGTACAAAGAAATCGAAGAGTTTCAACAAGAACAAGAGAAACAATGGACTGAACGGGAGAAATCTATTGCGGAACGCGAAAAACTCTATGCTGAGGTGAAAGCTCAGGTGGAAGCTTTCCCGAAAGAACTGGAAGCTAATATCAAGAATGGCAAAGATAATGGTCGCAATATCGGCAATTATCAAGCTAAAATTAAGTCGGATTTGTTGATGAAAGAAATGGAAGGACAAAAGCAAAATTACGAGTTGCAAATTCAAGGAATGTTGCAGACTATTCAAAATCAAGAGTCTCGGATTGCTAGCTTGTCGAAACAACTGGATTCTGCGTTGAAACAGGTGCAAGATTTGGCGGTGAAGGCTATTGAAGGTGCGTCGAATTTGAAATCTTTTGAAGCAGTTAAGGAAATTGCGATCGAACAAGCTAAGACTCAGCAGAAAAATAAGTAATCAGTTAGCCTGAAACGGATACGGATACACGGAGCGCATAAATTATCCGTGTATCTGTGTTAAAATATGTGTGGCGAACTCTTCGCCTTAGTCCAGTTGCCAAACTGTCTACTCCCACGTAATCCCCTTGAGCTTCAAACCCTATCTACAGCGTTCTATTTTTGAGTAAAAAGCCCGATCGCCCTGTGCACTTATCCAAACTGTCCCTATCTCTCCTGACCGCTTCATTTATACTCTCTATTCTTGAAGTTAATCAACCAAAAGATTTATTTGAACCGGAGGGATTATGACACAACAAATTGGACATCAAAGAGATACTAATGCTTGGATTTTACAGTGTTGGGTTTCCTTTATTTTAGCCACTTCTACCACGGCGATCGGTATCATTTATCTGCCCGTAGATATCTGGGTAAAAAGCTTTGTGGGTATGGGTTTAACTTTCTCGGTTGGTTCCTCTTTTACTTTAGCAAAAACCATTCGGGATAACAATGAGGCAACTAGATTGACTGCCAGAATTGATGAGGCTAGAGTTGAGAAAATTCTCGCGGAACACCATCCTTTGAAATAATTGGCGGTTGAAACCGCTTCTACACAAACGAAGTCCACTCCAAGCGGACTAAGAGATTGAGAACGTGAAAGTTATATTTTGTATAAAAATAGCCCGCGCAGGCGGGCTTTGTTTTTGTAGCCACAGGTTTCAACCTGTGGATTTGGATTGTGGATTTCAATGGCTACGTTAATCAACCTTTAAAGGTACGATCGCCCAATCTAGATTTTTGGCGCTGACGAACACCGGCCCGAACCGTCGCCATATCCAGGGGAAAACCAACCACAGGAATTACCTGATCCAGGCGTTCATTTTCCAGATTCTTGAGTTCGGTGTAATCTACCCAGTGAATGCAATTCACCGGACAAGTGTCGATCGCCTCAGCAATCAACTCTTCTGAATCACCATCTTGTCGAACTACGCGCGATCGCCCGTAATCCGGTTCAATGTAAAATGTATTGCGAGCAACATGAGCACAGTGCTTGCAACCAATGCAGGTAATCTCGTCAACGTAGACACCTTTTTGCCGCAACCTGCCGCCCAACTCCGGTTCTAAACCAGTGCGATCGGGCGCATCCCGCAAAAAACCACCCAACTCAGGCTCTAAACCAGAGCGATCGCCCGCAGTCTCTATTTCAACTCCAAAAATCTCCGACATTTCGACCTCTTGCAATAGAACAGTCTTGGACGAACTCCGACAAAGAAACCGGGTTTTTACCGAATTTTCGGCGTAACGAAGTATTCTCGTAAAAAAACCCGGTTTCTAGGCCCCATGCGTTTATAAGAAATACCCTGAAAACCCTGCGACTTTAGTCCAGGGATGAAAGGGCGTTGCAGGATTTATCCTGCCTGCCCCATCTTGACAAACCGATTTTGGTTTGATAAAGTTGCTGAAACCTAGTTGGTGAAAAACCCGACAGTTGCAAGCCGTTAGGCACCAAAGTAGCCATAGACTCAGCAACTCGCTGTGTGGGTAGCGGGTATCTGACTTACCCTTTAAGAACCGAAGTTTGGGTGGATTCATCCCCCAAAGTTTGTCCTTAAGAATCCCCGCGTCTTCAGACCGGGGAGTGTCAATTGATTGTTAAACCAATGTTTCAAGCTAGACGCATCTAAGCGCACCAGCGCTGTACCACCAAGCGAATCGAACCATCTTGATTTTGCTTTTGCTCAGAAACTTGGAAACCCTGTTTGGCGCTCTCATTCACCACCGTATGGTATGCGTAGCGCTGAGTCACCTTATTGAGAAAACGGTCTACAGACCAAGCTTGCTGCCAAAATTGCAAATCAGCCACCAATTCATACTCAGTCCCGTTCCAGCTAAAACCTAAGTCATAGCCGTTTTCTTGCTGAATAACTACTTCAGCGGTACTGGTTAGGCCGCGATAGCCCCGCACCTCAGTCGGGCCCGACTTCCAGTCGATACCCAAGTCAGTTAAAGCAGCTTCCAAAGAAGTCAAATTGCGGATCTGGGTCTTAATTTGGCTAAAATGTGACATGGTGATTCCCCAAAAATTTAAGTGAACTCTACAAAAAAAGTTACCAATCGCTAAAAGCGACTTGGGCTGTCGCTTCGGCTGACTGATTGAGCACCTGGGCGAAATATTCAGATGTTGACTCTTGATGAAGCACCACGCCGAGCTGGGCTTCGATCGCAGCCGTTACCTCAGCGCAGGATGCGCCAACAATGCCGGTGACTGTTTCCTGGACGCGGCCATCTGGATAAATCACAAACTCTAGTGTTTCCATGTATGTTATCGAAGAGTTATCGAAGAGTGGCTGACTGAATAGGAATAGTGGGAGTAGACATCGGTAGCAGTAAGCTAGCGAAGATGCCTGCTGAATTCGCTTCTTGAGGTTGACTAACTCGCGCACCTTTAAATCAAAGCATTATCTGTAAAGTTTCGCGTACTTCGTGACATCAGTCAAGTAATCCATGCGTGGTGGGTAGTTATCAAAGGGTTGCAAGGGCTATTGGGTGCGATCGTCCGGGAGAGAGGAGCGATCGGGACTTTTGGCCGAAGGGGTAAGGTGCAACCTAAGCACCCAGCCCGCTCTTCTGGTGGTGAAGAAGGATCTCAAACGCCTGAAATTTCGTACTGGGCGATCGTTACTTAAAGTCTGGTGCTCTACTCTACCATTATTGAAGCTACAAACCAACAATCTCAAAACTGACGCACGTCCGCAACAAATGGTGTCCCGGAACCATACTTTCTGTGCGAATTGAGAATCTCAAACCTGACGCACCCTACCACAATGCTGACTAGCATGGATGCTACAATCAGACTTTGGGATGTGAAAACAAGAAGGTATTTGAAGATGTTGAGGAGCGATCGCCCCCAAGTCGGCATGAATATTTCTGCGGTCACTGGCATCACAGAGGCTCAGAAAGCAATGTTGAAAATGTTGGGAGCGGTCGATCGGTTACAGTGAAATAAAATGAGTTCTAATGAATTAGGTGTCGATGAGCCAGTAAGTAATCAGTCGGCATTAGCCAAATTACTCTGTGGAAATGTAGTTGCTGATGGAGAGGGTATTGATGAGGTGCTAAGTCATTTATCCGCGTCGATTAATAACGTTGTTGGGGAGCTGGAGAGACTAGAATCCCTAAATCCTAACCAAATTTCATTGTTTGCCCCATTTTTAGGGAGAAGTATACTTGAATTGGGATGTACCGCACTGATTGCGAGGCTCGATCCTTTTAGAGTTCTCCTTCTGAGGGGATATCAAATGCAGCCCAATTATTTGTCTAATCTAATAGATAAACCTAATAAGTCGTCTATACGTTGGCAAGGTGATGTTTTCGCGGACAAGGTTACGGATCTTTGGGCTGATAAGTCACTTCAAAACCCTACTAGAGCTTTGCTTGGAGATTATTATAAGACATTAATATGGTCTGCTAACTTTGATAACCTAAAGGATGCAATCCAAGATGTCAGTGGGGATGAATGGATAGTCGAGCTTAGGAGAAAAGATTTTAATAGATTTTATAATGAAACTTTAAATGATTTTTCAAGTCTCTACTCTGAGCTTTCAAAAGGAATACATCATGAACTTGTAATTCCTTTAAGTTCAGCCTTTGACCAAGAAACAACTCAACTTCTGATACAGAAAACTATTCGTAATATCGCTACCCTTGGGTTATTTGTTTCTGTAGTCAGTCATGCACTGAATAAACTAGATATTCAAGAAGCGATCGCAGCGTATAAAGAAATTCAAGAAATGGGAGTTTTCTAATGGTTAATATTATTTCTGAAAATACATCGCTGATCTTAGCCGCAGAAGACTGTCCGGCTGAAGAGTTTGAACAAATGCATTATTTCTCAAAACAAGAAGAGCGTTTTATTTCTAATTTGATTGCTCATGGCCCAGTGTTACTAAAAGGCGCACGCGGCAGTGGAAAAAGTGCGCTGATGATCGAAGCATCGAGAAGAATGTATCCTGCAAACCTTCTAAGCTCTGCATTTGGCATATACATCAGTCTTCGTCATCTTGAATTACTTAGAAGTGAAGGTGAGAAATATGAAAGAATGTTATGTCAGCTAATAATTGATGCCGTAAATGAGACAATCATCAAAGCAGGCAATATCTTTGAATTTGAGTCTCTGCCAAACGTAACATCAGTTCAGAAAGAATTATCTAGTTTATCGAGTGCATCTCGGAAAAGAATAGTTATTTTATTTGATGACGCGGCTCACATTGGTCGGGAAGCTCCGCTGCATGAATTTTTCGATATATTTCGGACTTTATCGAGCAGTATCATATCGTGTAAAGCTGCTATTTACCCTGGAGTTACTAAGTTTGGAACAAGATTTGATGTATACAATGATGCTACTGTGATCGATGTTTCCAGAAATGATGAACTAGAAGAGTACAATACTAACTTTGCCGAGATAATTAGAAAACGGTTTTCTAGGCAACTTCCTGAAGCGTCTTTCTCTGGTCAATTTACTTTAGAAAAAGTTGCTGGGCTTATGGGACGGGCTGTACTTGGAAACATGAGGGGGTTTATATTTGCATGGAATAAGCTATTTGAAAACTGTGGAAATAGTAAAATTGGCTACGCCAATATCACAAAGACACTGATAGACCTTGCCAGTAATTACTATTGGCCCTTGATTGAAGAGCTTAAGCCAAAACTTGGCATATATGCACCAATGATCGATCCAGCCACCGAGATTGCAGAATCAATATTTCGGGATGCTGGGGAGCAAAATAAGCAGAATGTACTTATTTTAAGAGAGATCGCACAACGTCTATCAAAGCCGTTAGAAATACTTGAATATACTGGATTTATTTCAATCCGAGATGTTTCGCGGGCAATGAAATCGAGAGGACGAGGAACAAGATATAGCTTGAATCTATGCACATTGTTGGAAAAAACTCGTGGAGCTAGGGTCACTAATGAAATTTATACTCGGTGGTTAAATGAGAGAAATGACAGAAATGAGCCTTTAGAATTACACAAACCAAGTGAATTATTTAAGATGCAATTGCCTGAATTACTTGAGCATGGCGAAATGCTAATCTTAAATGAAGATATTAGCAAGTTAAAAAAATCTAACGCATATCCTTATGGACTCACGGAGCATAAAATTGATATACTAAAAGCTGCCGATTATCACACTGTATCTGAATTAGCATCCGCCAGCGACGCGGCTTTATTAGCTCTGCATGACATAGGGGAGGCAACATTAAAGCGAATCCGCAGTACAATTGCTCAAGCAATCTGGATGTAATCAAAAGCTAATAAAGTTCTTGAGTCGGACTTCTGCTTTGCTAGCAAGTTGTAAACACTAATAAAAATCATCTCAATCAAAATGGAAACTAAACCACCTCTACCGCCTTTCACCCTGGAAACAGCTAAAACTAAAGTTCAAGCCGCAGAAGATGCTTGGAATAGCCGCGATCCAGAACGAGTAGCCTTAGCTTACACCGAAGATTCACAGTGGCGCAACCGTGCCGAATTTTTCAGTGGAAGGGAACAAATCAAGGCTTTCTTAACACGCAAATGGGCAAAAGAATTAGACTACCGTTTGAAAAAAGAACTATGGAGTTTTACAGATAATCGAATTTCTGTGCGCTTTGAATATGAATGGCACAATGATTCTGGATACTGGTATCGCGCCTATGGTAACGAACAGTGGGAATTTGCCGAAAATGGGTTGATGCAAAGACGTGAAGCGAGTATTAATGATGTTTTAATTCCAGATTCTGAACGTAAATTTCGATGGGAACGACCATGATTCGTCATCTAAAAACTGTGTGAAAAAGATGAGAAAACCGCAAACAGTAAAATCTCTGGAAAACTTAGGACGTATCCAACTGTCAAAGAGTTTTTTTATGCGTGAATTTCTGTATTCTGAAATCTCACAAATTGAAAGCATTCCCAATATCCCGGACGATCCAGATTTAGCAATTGCCGCAGGGAGAAATCTGTGCGAAAAAGTGCTTGAGCCAATTCAAGATGCACTCGGTCGAATCAGCGTCCGTTCCGCTTTCCGTGCTAGTGCTGTCAATCAAATAGGTGCGGCCAATCAAAATCAATATAGTTGCGCCAGTAATGAAGCTAATTATGCAGGGCACATCTGGGATGTCAGAGATCAGAATGGGTATATGGGTGCAACTGCTTGTGTTGTTGTGACTTCCTTTATTCCTTATTACGAGCAGACAGAAGATTGGACAGCATTAGCTTGGTGGATTCACGATCGGATTGATGCGTATTCAGAAATGACTTTTTTCCCAAGATACGCAGCTTTCAACATTACCTGGCATGAGAATCCAGAGCGTAAAAAAGTGATTTACAGCTATGTAAAAAATCCACATACTGAAAAGAAAGGGTATTTAACAAAGACTGGAATGGAAAACTTTTCAGGCTCACATGAGCAGTTTTATCAAGAGTTTATTCGGCAGTTGCACCAGCCAGCTAACCAAGGCTTGTAGCAGAACGGATGTTTACGCTATGGAGACAGTATTGACATCCTTAAAATCTAGCTACCATAGTATCGGATAATTGTGAAGCAATTCACTAGGCCCACAGCATGAGTATTGACCAATTAAACACCGACTATGGCATTGTCGGCCACCTCACCTTCGCCACCGGAAACGGTGGTTTCCCGATGATTCACATCGACAATGGCCAAGCCAAAGCCTTGATATCAGTGTATTCCGGCCAAGTGCTCTCCTTCCAACCCGCCACCGAAACCGCAGACTTGATGTTCCTGAGCGAAAAAGCCTACTATGCGGAAGGGAAAGCCATCAAAGGCGGTATTCCCATCTGTTGGCCTTGGTTTGGCCCAGATCCCGAAGGTTTGGGGCGTCCAGCCCACGGGTTTGTGCGGAATCGCCTCTGGAATGTGGTAGCAACCAGCACCACCCCAGATGGCGCAACTCAAGTGATTTTGGGGCTTAAGGATACTGAGGAAACGAGGGCGATTTGGCCCCAAGCCTTTGAATTGGCGATCGCCATTACCGTCAGCACCACTCTCACTGTAGAATTAATCACCCGCAATTTAGGCGACAAAGCCTTTCCCCTCACCCAAGCTTTCCACACCTATTTTCTAGTAGGAGATATCAACCGCGTGCAGGTTTTGGGATTGGAAAATACCCAGTATCTTGATAAAGCCGATGGTGGTGTGGAAAAAACTCAAGTGGGTGGAATTGCGATCGCAGGTGAAGTCGATCGCATCTATCTCGATGTTACCAATGAATTAGTCATTGACGATGCTGCTCTCGATCGTCGTATTCGCATTAAATCCTCTGGTAGTAAATCCGCCGTAGTGTGGAATCCCTGGGTGACAATTGCTGCAAACATGGCCGACCTTGATGATAGCGATTATCAGCGTTTAATCTGCGTAGAAACGACCAATGCGGCGACGGATATTGTTGAAGTACCCGCGAATGGTGAGTTCCGGTTGGCGGCAATTTACAGCGTGGAACGCGACTAAGGAATGAGAGCTTAATCACGGCGGTGATGGGGCTAAAATCCCCAGAATTGGATTGAAAAACTCTGTCACCGTCATGCCGAAGAATGTCTTACCCTAAGAGATATTGCTAGAATGAGATATCAAGAGAAGTATGGAGAATCAACAGCTAACTAACATCCGGTATTGTTACCATAAACAAATTTGATGAGGAAATTTTATTTATGTCTGCCACTACTCGCGAACAACTACATCAACAGATTGATAGCTTACCAGATCATATTATTGAACAAATAGCAAAATTTACCCTGTCTATAACAACCCAACAGAAAATAGCAGCATCAGAATACACTGACTGGGAAAGTACCCAGTGGCAAGAGTTTTCATTAACGCAACTTTTCCGCGAAGATGATGAGATTGAATATTCCTTAGAAGATGCTGAAGAAATCTATCAACCATGAAACCAGGTGATATTGTGGACGCACGAGAGGCCATAAACCGGGTTTCTTCCTAGATATCTAGTTGAGAATCTTCGATTTTTCACAGAAACCCGGTTTCTTTGCTTAAGTCCAATATACTCTCAAATGCAACAAATGTAACAATATTTGATTTCAACCTGCTGTAAACTGAGCGATCGTCAATATTACCATCAATGATTATGCAAAACTTCAATTGGAAAAAACTCCAAAATGGTTCAGACATTCGCGGTATCGCCCTCGAAGGCGTTCCCGATGAAAAAGTAAACCTCACCCCGGAAATTGCGACAATTTTGGGACAAGCTTTTGTGAGTTGGCTGGTGCAAAAAGTCAAGAAACCTGCGGCAAAATTAACGATCGCGATCGGGCGCGACAGCCGCCTATCTGGGCCCACCTTAATGCAAGCAGTCATCGCCGGTATCACCTCCGTCGGTAGCCCAGTCTACAACTTTGAAATGGCCTCAACTCCGGCCATGTTTATGAGTACCATCACCCCTGGTTTTGATTGCGACGGCGCGATTATGCTCACCGCTAGTCATCTACCTTTTAATCGCAACGGCTTAAAGTTTTTTACCGCCAAAGGTGGGTTACAAAAAAAAGATATTGCAGATATCTTGACCTTAGCCAAAATCAATCAATTTGAGAAATCCTCAGCGCCAGGTAGCATTACAAAGCATGATTTTATCTCAGTTTATGCTCACCAATTTGTCACCAAAATTCGCGAATCAGTCAATCATCCCGATAATTTTGAGCAGCCACTGACAGGGTTAAAAATTGTTGTGGATGCTGGTAATGGTGCTGGCGGATTCTATGTGGATAAAGTTTTAAAACCTTTAGGCGCAGACACGACAGGGAGTCAGTTTCTTGAACCAGATGGCACTTTTCCCAATCATGTGCCAAATCCTGAAGATAAAAAGGCAATGCAGTCAATTTGTCAAGCGGTAATTGCAAATAAAGCTGATTTTGGGATTATTTTTGATACAGATGTCGATCGCAGTGCCGCAGTGGATTTCGCCGGTAATGAACTCAACCGCAATCGCTTAATTGCCTTAATTTCGGCGATCGTCCTACAAGAACACCCAGGCTCTACCATTGTCACCGATTCGATCACCTCCGATGGCTTAACGCAATTCATCGAACAGGATTTAAAGGGGATTCACCATCGCTTTAAACGCGGCTACAAAAACGTGATTGACGAGTCGATTCGCCTCAATCAAAGCGGACAGGAATCATGGCTGGCTATTGAAACCTCTGGACATGGAGCTTTGAAAGAAAATTACTTTCTGGATGATGGCGCTTATTTGGTCAGCAAACTATTGATTGAATTGGCTAAATCTAAGCTGGAAAATAAGTCATTGCCGGATTTAATTGCGAATTTAAAAGAGCCCGAAGAAAGTGCAGAATTTCGGATAAAAATTAGCGTGGATGATTTCAAGTCTCAGGGCGTTCGGGTAATTGAGCAACTGCAAGAATTTGCCTCAACGCAAACTGACTGGAAAATCGTTCCCAACAACTACGAAGGCCTGCGAATTTCCTGCTCCGGGGCCCAGGAATCCGGCTGGTTTTTGTTGCGTTTATCCCTGCACGATCCGGTGATGCCATTGAATATTGAGTCTAATGTTAAAGGCGGTGTCAACCACATTAAGACTCGGCTTTTAGCTTTTTTCCAAACTAGGGAATCCCTCGATATATCGACATTGAGCTAAGCCTTAATTAAGCGAAACTCAACAAAAAGAATCCCCAGCTCCCCGACTTCTTCAAAAATTCGGGGAGCTAATAGCGAAATTAGTGAAATATACTGCTAAAATGATGAGGATATCTGAACAATTTTTAGAAGAGGCGCGGTTGCTATGATTGTTGCATCCCAAAAAATGAGCCTTGAAGAGTATCTCAACTTTGATGATGGTACAGATACCCGGTACGAACTGGAAAATGGAGAACTGATTGTCATGCCCCCAGAAAGCGAACTAAATCGCCGAATTGCGATGTTTCTATTGGTATACTTTGCACAACAAGGTATTCCATCCTATCGCTTGACGATGAAGACTGAAATTGTGGTCAATGGTTCGCGGGCTACGTCTCGTTTACCCGATTTGATCGTGCTATCGGAGGAATTGGCGATCGCCTTGGAGGGAAGTCGTCGATCGACCATTACGATCGATATGCCGCCGCCATTGCTGGTAGTAGAGGTGGTGAGTCCCCATCAAGAGAATCGAGATTATCGCTACAAACGCTCTGAGTATGCGGCGCGAGGGATTGCGGAGTATTGGATTGTTGACCCGATGCAACAGCGGGTAACTGTATTAGAATGGGTTGAGGGTTTGTATGAGGAAGTGGTATATACAGGTGATAGTGCGATCGCATCTCCTGTTTTGGGCGTGTTGGAACTAACTGCTCAAAGGCTATTACAAGGGCGTTGAATCTAAAAGGCGATCGAATTTAGATGAGATGGAAAATCTGCTATGAAACTTTTTCAATGCTCTTATTTGGGGATTGATATAGAACTGACGGATGAACGAGAGCAGCACATTATCGAAACCCATCCGGGGACGCTACCTGAATATCTAGAACAACTGGCCCAAACGCTTGCCGAACCTGACGAAATTCGTCAAAGTGAGCGAGATGCTTCGGCTCTAATGTTCTCGAAATGGTTTGATACAATTCGGACAGGACGGTATTTGGTTGTGGTAATCGTGAACCAAATGGAGCCAGTACGTTACTGGGTGATTACAGTGTATACAGCCCGAAAACTTGCAGGAGGAATAGTCCTATGGACAAAAATTTAATGTTTCGGTATGACAAAGTGGGCGATATTCTCTATATTGATACTTGTTCACCCTATGCTGAGCAAGAATCTGAGGAGATTGGTAATGAGGTTATCGCCCGTCTTAATCCGGCTTCTGGAGCGATCGAAAATCTGGAGATTCTTTTTTTCTCGAAGCGGTTGGCATCGGATATGTCGCTGGCTCTGCCGATTTATGCAGCGCTTCAATTGGCAACTTAGAAAGCTCAACACCAATTCAATTATCAATAATTAAGGAATTTAATCATGTGGCGTGTAATCATTAACTGTTCTGCCGAAAGCTGGGATACCCATTCCAAAGACTTCAAAGCCATCGCTGCCAAATATCCGGGCACGCCACTCTCCTCCAAAAAGATGAAAGGCGACGGACAGCGGATCATGGAATATCAGCTCGAAAACGTCAATGACGCAGAAGAATTCATGGAAGAATGCCTCACCATAGATGGTTTCACCGCCAGCTTTGAATCCCTTTAGCAATCAATTTGCCTTCCCAAACAAACCTGCATTGATACCGATCGAGATCTAAAATTAGCAACTCAGTTATCGGGTAACAAAACCTAATTATCATCTCGAAAATTTCGGTAACAAATTGTTGCAAAATATGCTGTTTACTTGCATTTCGCTATGATGAGTGGTAACTTTTTCCCCATCGAACATTTACAAAAATAGATGACTTATTTCCTAACCGCTGCATTGTATAAATTCGTTGAACTATCGGATTTTGCCGAACTCAGAGCACCGCTGCTCGCCTGCTGCAACGAAAACAACGTCAAAGGCACTATTTTGCTTGCCCAAGAAGGTATCAATGGCACAATTGCAGGCTCGCCCCAAAGCGTGCAAGCAGTGCTGGCATTCCTGCGTCGTGACTCCCGTTTGGCTGATTTGGTACACAAAGAATCCAGCTCAGAAAAACCACCTTTTTATCGCCTAAAAGTACGCTTGAAGCGCGAAATCGTGACTATGGGTGTACCAGACATTAATCCAAACCTGATGGCTGGCGAGTATGTCAAGCCAGAAGAATGGAACAAACTGCTGGATGATCCTGATGTGGTTGTGGTTGATGTGCGTAACGATTACGAGGTATCGATCGGCACTTTTAAAGGCGCGATCAATCCCAAAACAAAAAGCTTTTCGGAATTACCAGAATGGGTGCGGCAAGAAACTGCCTTACGCCATAAACCCAAAGTAGCGATGTTCTGCACAGGTGGCATTAGGTGTGAGAAATCTACAGCATTTTTGCGTAGTCAAGGTTTCGATCAAGTCTATCATCTGGAAGGCGGAATTTTGAAATATTTGGAAATAGTGCCCTCCGCAGAAAGTCGTTGGGAAGGCGAATGTTTTGTGTTTGATGAGCGAGTTTCAGTTGTACATGGGTTAAAGCCAGGTGAATATGAACTTTGTCGAGCTTGTCGCAACCCGATTAGTCAGGAAGATAAGGCTTCGGAATTATTTGTGCTGGGCGTGAGTTGTCCTCATTGTCATGACTCAAAAACCGCAGCGCAAAAAAAAG
>Ga0316607_1000160_pt1 | contig 27976 bp, 11 predicted proteins | sample MIS2016062E_MG_FD_207674 | JGI IMG/M metagenome (GOLD analysis project Ga0316607, IMG submission 207674) | Microbial mat bacterial communities from Middle Island sinkhole, Lake Huron, Michigan, United States - MIS.2016.062E | ecosystem: Environmental > Aquatic > Freshwater > Lake > Sediment...
CGCTAACGGGGGCGATCGCGACAGACTGATATTCCGCAGCACTTCCAGGGGCGACACTGTGGAGAATTGTCGCGGTGTGCAACCCTTCCACCATAGTGTCATCTGTCGCTTTGACTGTAGCAACTTGTGCTACGTTCCAGTTATCGGGACTGAAGGTGATGGGCGCGATCGCGTCTATTTGGCTGCCTGCGTTGAAGTTCACTGTAACTGGCGCTGTCGGCGCTTTTGTGAGTACAACGTTGTAGCTGCTCGTTGCGCCGCCTTCTGTGGCATCGGTATTGCTGGGGCTGACGGCTATACCGGGCGCGTCGTTGTCAACAATCAAAACATCTACTTTGGAGATGCCAATGCCGTTATAAGCGAGATCGGTGCTGGTAGCATTGGGTGCGATCGCGCTGAAGTGTATTCCTTCGATGACATCATCGTCTACTGCTTTGACGGTGGCGGTTTGTGCCACATTCCAGTTATCGGTGCTGAAGGTGAAGGAGGAAATTGAGTCGAGCTGGCTATCTGTGGCAAAACTGACGGTAACGGGTGCTGCCGGTTGGCTGTTAAGAGCTACTTTGTAACTGCCTGTTGCGCCACCTTCAACGGCTGAAGTATTACTGGGCGTAATCGTTACGCCAGCCGGGATGGTAACTTTGTCGTTGTCGGTGATGCTGACGCTAACGGGGGCGATCGCGACAGACTGATATTCCGCAGCACTTCCAGGGGCGACACTGTGGAGAATTGTCGCGGTGTGCAACCCTTCCACCATAGTGTCATCTGTCGCTTTGACTGTAGCAACTTGCGGGATATTCCAGTTATCTGTGGTGAAGGTAAATGTGGAAATTGAGTCAATTTGGGTACCCGTGTTGAAGTTCACTGTAACGGGCGCTGTCGGTTTGCCAGTCAAAACTAGCTTGTAACTACCCGTTTCACTGCCTTCTGTGGCATTAGTGTTGACTGGTGTAACGGTGACACCTGCACTGTCGTTGTCGGTAATTTGGGCGGTGACGGCAGGAATCGAAATTAGGTTGTATTTAGCGTCTGTACTGCTGGCACTGTGTGTAATCTGGCCCGTGTGAGGGTTTGCCTCTACTAAAGCATCATCCACTGCTTGGACAGTCACCGTTTGAGCCGCATTCCAGTTGGCGGGGGTAAATGTGAGGGTGATGGGAGTTCTAGCACCAGCCCCCAAGTCACTCTGGGCATCTGGTGTGAGAGTGGTGGTGACATCAGCAGTCGGTTTGCTGGTGAGTTCCACTGTGTAGATATCCGAGGGGCCACCTTCACTAATTTTGGTACTACCGCCAGTTTCGGTAATTTTTACGCTCGGCGTGTCGTTGTCGGTAATGTTCGCGGTGAGGGTAGCAGTGGCAGTACCATCGATGGTAATTGGCACAGCAGCACCCTCGTAATTGGGATCTACACTGGTGGCTTTGTGCGTGATCGCGCTAGTGTGAGGAGAATCTTTCTCCGCTACCTGATCGTCCACTGCCTTGATCGTAACGGTTTGCGGGACATTCCAGTTGTTGGGGGTAAAGTTCAGGGTGATGGGAGTTCCAGCATCGGCTCCCAAGTCTGTCTGGGTATCAGGGTCAACAGTGACGATCGCAAGGTCACTAGGCTGGCTTTTGAGTACGACTGTATACGTGTCTGAAGTACCGCCTTCTGCTACATCCGCGCCCCCTGTTGACTTGATTATGATGCCTGCGGTGTCGTTGTCTTCGAGAATCTCCAAAGTAGCAGTTTTCTGCTTAATACCAATTATGCCGTCTTGAGGATTAGCTAAGGAGAGAGTAAGGTTTTCTGTGGGTTCAACCAAGCTGTCATTGTTGATAGGAACGCTAATAGTAGCAGTGGTTTGATTGGAGGCAAAGTTGACAGTTTGGGTGGTGGAAACGAAATCAACTCCTAATCCCACGGTAGCCCCGCCTGTGGCGCTACCATTGCTGAAGCTCACGTCTACGTGAGAATTCCCGCTAGTAATGCCACTGCGGTTGATGGTGATTGTTGCTCCCACAACTGTTCCATCTTCCTTGACTTGATAGGTGGGTTTGGAGAAGTTGAAGATGGGAAGAGCGCGGATGAAAATCGCTGAGTCTAAGGCGGAATCTTTAGTGTCTGCGATCGCTAACTTTAAATGATTCGGGACATTTGGCATCGCTGTTCCTTGAGCGGTTAACACTTTTGTAAAACCATCAAATGCTGTTTTATAAGGTGTTGGAATGCCGTCAGTACGCTCGTTGTTACAGTAAAACGCTGAGTTTTTGGTTTTATTGATAGTATTGACAGAAACAGGTTGTGTTGTCCCTGGAATCAGAGGAGTATTTACCCCATTCAGGAAAAAACCAAATACATCGTTATAAGAAGAGTTTACGAATTCGTTGTACTCCTCAGAAGCAAAGACGTATTCTAAAGCAAACTGGTTCTGCTTAGGTATAAAATCAAACTCCAAGACGGCAGCATCATTAGTAGTATTTGGAGCAATCAGCTTGTTTAGATCCGCATCGCCCGCTTTACCCAAAGCTGTGCTTGTACTATCTGAATTATTGGGGCCCTTAGCATCGGCAATCTTTCCGGTGCTGAAGATAACACCTGCTTCGACATTGAGTCCTTCTGATTTTCCGCCGCCAAAACTCCCAGCCGCCTGATTATCACCCGTAAATGTTACACTATTAGGAACGACTTCGCCCGCGTCCCCAATCATAAATTGAGCGAGTTGGAGAGGAGTGAGAGCACTATTAAGATCCTTGGTTATCAGTGTCATATTATACCACCTGGAAAAATAAGTAAAGTTTATACGTAAATTAAATTACGTATATGGTAGAAGGCAAAAGGATTTAGCTATCTAGACAAGATTTAGTTATCTAGAAAAGTAGAAAGTATTAAAGGCAATAAGTAGGTAGACACAAATAAATCTGGCTATCTAAAATCATTAAAAACCCGTGCAAACAGAATATGTTGCCAATTTGGCAGAATTTACAATAATTTACATAACGGCGTTTAATTGCTCCTACTTAGATGCTTGGCTGAGGGTAAATTCGCTGGAATCCCTGTGAAACAAGAATCCCCGTCCTTATAGGGCGGGGAGTGTCAAATATCAGTAATGCGATCGCGACGAGAGCACCCTGGAGTCGGGGAGGAGCTACAGCCTTCTGATTTGCTATCACTATCTTGAGCTAATAACAGTTTTTGAGATGTAGCGAACTGATTTGCCGAGATTGAACTATTCTCTGGTTGTTGAGGAAAAGCTATGGCGCTAGCCAAGAGTGTGCTTAATAAGTAGCTGGACAAAAATAAACAATGTCATGTCATTGCGGGGAACGAAGCAATCTCAAACCGCAAGCGAATTGCGACGCACAGCGAACAATGACATGGTTACGTTTATTTATGTCCGACTACTTAATACAAATTGCATCAGAGTATACATGGTGGAATTTTAGGTCAAAGTTTCTGCTACCCGATACGGACTTTTTTTGGGCAGATTCGGAACTAATAATTTTTATTTTGATAAATGCTGAATTCCTGAGTGGCCGCAAAAAAAAGAAGGAAAAATCACAAGAATAATAATTCTGTATTTTTCGCTTCTTTTTGGCAAAAATATCCGTTTTTTGGCTTTATCTTCCGCTTCCTCGTTCTGGCTCAGAATCTTGATCGTTATCTGAAGAAGTCGAATTGTCATCTTGAGCTGTTAAGAATTCGGGAACAGATTTGGATTGAGAGAAAAAGGTCGATCGAGTTTCAAAGCTTTGAGCGTTAACTGCGGTGCTGCTCAATAACAGGCTTGGCATCAGGATAGAAGAGTAAACGCGCATCATACAGTTCGGTGTTTGTAGTTTCCACTTCTTGATACGCAGCCTGTACTCTGTTATCAGGGTAAAAAAATGCAATTTTGGCAAAATTGCAACTTTTTTGATTTCCCTAAATAGGGGGTGATACCCCTCATATTGGTTGCGAGTTCACTTAGAGCCGGATGTTGAAGGAATCAGGAATCAGGAATCAGCAATAAAATCAATGCTTTCAACAATTTAAAACATCCTAACTGCCTGGACGGTTGCTATATATAACAACCGCCAAAAAACACGAAGTAAAAGCCTAAATTGTAATTTTTTTAAATGCTTCAGATTACCTTCATAATTTATTGATATGGTGCTAAATTAAACCTGGGAACGGATTTATTCCTTCGCAGACTCAGGTGGGAGTAATCTCAAATCTCAAATCGGCTGACGATCGCATTTACCTGCATAAACAGTGAGTCGAGAGTTGACGAATTATCTAAAACAACATCAGCTTTTTGACACTTTTGAGCTAGCGGCAACTGAGTTTGAATACAGGCCAAAGCTCGATCGCAACTCAAGCCATCTCGCTGCATAAGCCGTTCTAACTGCACAGAGGGCTCACAGTAAACAACCCAAATTTCTGTACACAAATCAGTCATGTTAGCTTCAAACAGCAGCGGCACTACCAAAACCACAGTCAATGTGCTTGTGGATACCAGACTCGATCGAGAAATGTAGCTTTGAGTTGCCTCAATTAAGCGGCGGCGGACATAAGGATGAATCTGTTGTTCTAGCCACTGCCGTTCGGCTGGGTTACAAAAAATAATATTTCCCAACTCCGGCCGATTTAAATTGCCGTCGGAAAGCAAAATACTAGGGCCGTAGTGTTCTACAATAGAATTCAGTATTGACGAACCAGGGTGTACAGCTTCGCGGGCGTAAATATCGGCATCTAAAATCGTCCATCCATAAGTATCGGCCAGATAATTAGATATAGCGGTTTTACCGGTAGCGATGCCCCCAGTCAAACCGATAATCCGCACAATTCGATCGCTCATAATTTTCTCTGTTTTGACTTTCTGTGTTTCGACACTTATCAGCAGTTTTTGCTATGTTGGTGACACACTCAAAATTCGACTTAAAATTTGAGATTTGGCGATCCGCGAGCTAGGTTAGAAATAGTCAGGATGAGGGTGCTATCTGCTCTGTTTTACCTAAAATCTCAATTCTCAACTCGAATTAAGGCTAGACTCAGGCAAACCTTATGAATGCTCAACGTGCTGTGCGGTCAATTCTGGCAGCAATTCCCATTGCCGGATTGTGGATCTTAGATTTTTCCCCCAACCTGCTTTTCCTCAAAGAAAACAGCATCGGATGGGTGATTTTGGCAATTTATCCCCAATCTCAAATTGCTGCGGCCGGGCCTATTGTGGCAGCCCCAGACGGCACCGGTACCGCCATCACCCCAGGGCCCCGCACAGGACCGCCAACTCGCTACGACATTACAGGCGGCACTCCCTCAAGGGATGGAGCAAATCTATTCCACAGTTTTACTCGGTTTGGCCTCAATTCCGGCGAAACGGCCAATTTTATCTCAAACCCAGCGATTCAAAATATCCTCGGTCGCGTTGTCGGGGGCGACGCTTCATTAATTAACGGTCTAATTAAAGTTAGTGGCGGCAATTCTAATCTATTCCTGATGAACCCTGCTGGGATTATTTTCGGAAATAATGCCCGACTGGATGTGTCCGGGTCTTTTTTTGCTACCACGGCTAGTGGTATCGGTTTTGACAACCGATGGTTTAACGGCACTGGGGTTAATGATTACGCGGTCTTAGTCGGAACGCCTAATGCTTTTGCTTTTCCCGCACAGTCGGGGAGTATTGTCAATGCCGGTAAGTTGGCTGTTGGTAATGGGCAAAATTTAACTTTGCTTGGCGGCACGGTGATCAGTACGGGAGAACTTTCAGCCCCGGGCGGTCAAATTACTGTGGCTGCTGTACCGGGGGAAAATCTGGTGCGGCTGAGTCAAAACGGACTTTTGCTGAGTTTAGAAGTTTCTCCGTCTCCGGGAATGTCGGGTTCTGGAACTCTCCCCTTCTCTCCCCTGAGTTTACCTCGGTTGCTCTCCGGCCGGGGCACTGAACACGCTACAGGTATAATTGTGAACGCTCAAGGTCAAGTGGTACTGACGGGAGGAGAAACCGTGGCGGCTGTGGCTGGAACTGCCATTGTATCCGGTGCTGCGGACGTGTCTGCCCCCAATGGCACCGGAGGAACGGTGAATGTCTTGGGTGACAGGGTAGGGCTGTTCGGAGCGAAGATCAACGCTTCGGGAGCTGACGGCGGCGGAACGGTGCGGATCGGGGGAGATTACCGAGGCGCGGGGACGGTGCCGAATGCGACTATGACTTACGTGGATGGCAAAAGTTCGATCGCAGCAAATGCCACTCAAGCCGGTAACGGCGGCAATGTTGTGGTTTGGGCCGACAATACGACAGCATTTTTGGGTAGCATCAGTGCTCAGGGTGTCTCGACAACGCCCGGTAGCGGTGGTGTTGGCGGGTTTGTGGAAGTTTCGGGTCTTCAAAGATTGGTTTTTAACGGTACTGTCGATACAACTGGGACAAATGGTTTGGGGACTTTGCTGTTAGATCCAGAGAATATTTTAATTACAGATTCCGCAGAAAGTGCCGACGATGCGGCAATTATTGCTAACAACAATATTTTGGCAACAGCAACTTCACAGGTACTGCCAAATACTTCTGAGGCTTCGCTGACAATTTCGGCGAGGGCTTTGGAAGGTATGTCGGCGACGGCAAATGTGGTTTTGTCAGCGCTAAATGATATTACAATTGCTGATTTGGCTGACCATCAGTTGAGCTTTCAAGCTACTACAGGTTCTATTGCTTTTAAGGCAGATGCCGATCGCAACGGTGCTGGCGCGTTTTCGATGAATCCTCAAGATAGAATTAGCACGGCTGGTGGCTCGATCGCAATTTCTGGCAACCAAATTACTGCGGGTAATTTGTCAAGTAACGGTGGAAATATTAGTTTAATCAGTCAGGGAGCGACAGTTGCGGGCAATATTTCTGCATTAAATACTCGCACCGACAGCAGTGGCAATATTTGGCTGGAAGGGGTGAATGTAACAGCCGAAAAAATTGATGCCAGTGGCTCCGAAGGCGCGGCAAATGTGAGTTTGACGGCTGAGAAGATTCTGACGGTTAGGGGAATTGCAGCGGGGTCGGGAAATATTACTTTGACTGGTAATGAAATAGATTTGACTGGTGGTGCGAATTCAGTCAGCGGTACTGGCTTTTTGGTGTTGCAACCTTGGAATACCGGTCAAAATATTGTGATCGGCGGTACGGGAGATGTGGGCACAAATACTTTTTTGAATCTGACGGCAATTGACCTCTCGACTCTGCAAAATGGGTTTAGTGGAATTACGATCGGCAGCAGCGACGGTAGCGGTTCGATTCTGGTGGCAAATGATTTTACTTTTTATGACCCGCTAATTATTCAATCGTCGGCAGCGTCGGGAACAATTACTACCACGAGTCGGCTGAGAGGGGCAGACAATGCGTCAATTACTCTCAAAGCTGATGGCAATATCAGAACTGGTAATATTTCTACTAACGGTCAGGAAATTAGCCTCGCTAGCAAAACGGGCAATGTGACCACCGGTCAACTACAAACGGGAACTGTAACTGTTGTGCCGGATGCAGTCGATACTGCCAAGGTGAAGCAGACGGCAGGAGATGTTAGCGTTACTGCTGAGGGTAAGGTGACAGTAGTCTCGATCGACACTAGGGGCGATCGCGCGGGGAATGTGACGCTGACGGGCAGAAACGGGGTCAGCGTGGGGGCGATCGAAGCTGGCGGTTCGCAAACACCGGGAAATATTACTTTAACTGGTAGCGAAATTGATTTGACCGGTGACAAAAATTCCGTAGGAAGCAACGGCAATTTGGTGCTGCAACCGGCGGAAGCGCGCCAGAATATTACTCTTGGTGGTTCGGCAGATACTGAGGCTTTGAATCTGACTGCTGCTGAATTGGGGACTTTGCGGAATGGGTTTGTTTCGATCGCGATCGGGCGTGCAGACGGTAGCGGGCTGGTCTCGATTGCTCCCCCAACGACAACGACAACGACAACGACAACCCCCGCAGCAGTGACATTTCAAGACCCGATCGTGATTCGATCGCCATTGGGAACGGGTGCGATTCAGGGAACCGGTGCGATCGCAGGAATTGATAACGCTTCGATTACTCTGCTAGGCGGTACTGTCAGCGTCGGCGACGTTACCTCGAATGCAGGCATTAACATCACTAGCAATCAGGGAAATGTGACGACTGGAACGGTTTCGTCTCGATCGCCAAACGGGGCGGCGGGGGATATCAACATCCGTAGCGCCGGTGCCGTAACATCCGGCAACGTCGATGCTTTCGGTGCCAAAAGTGGGGGAGATATCTCGATTACAGCACCGGGTTCGATCGCTACAGGGGTGATTAACTCTAGTTCTCAGTCGGGAAATGCCGGTTCGAGTACGATTACTGGGCAGAAAGATGTTGAAGTTACTTCGATCAAAGCTCGCGGCAATACCGGCGGTGATGTTGAAGTAACCGCTGGGGGAGTGTTTCGGGCTACCCGAACCGAGAACCAAGTTGCCGAGAGCGCCACCGTGAGCATTTCTACAGACGGGGAAGTGCGATCGGGCTCACAGACGCTGACACAAAGCACTTGCAAGTCGGGAACCTGCACTCTGACTCCTTTGGCGACGGCCGATTCTCAGCCAAACACTGCCACGGGCACAACTGCTAGCAGCCCACTCGCGATCGCACCGAGTCCCGCGCCTAGGACAACTGTGCAACTGAAAACCACAGGCAATTCTCAAGAATTGGTTTCTGTGACAAGTCCGATCGCGAGCGAAAATCCTGCAAATAACAACACCACAAATGTCTCGCCAGAGGCTCCTGCTGCGCCTCTGGGCACGGTTGCGAATCCTCCGGCGGCCGCGGCATCGTCTTCGGAACAAGTGTCGCCGTGGGTGTCAACAGACCAGGGCACAACACAGGCCCCGGTCAACGGGCAGACAGGAGCAACTACACAGAAGCCAGGGAGTGCGACAACGTTTGAGAATCCCAGAGTTCCAGAGATTTCTCGATCGAACTCAATCGCCCAAATAAATCCGATCGATGCAGTGCAGAAAAGGGAGCAAATTCAGGGCAGAGAATTTGAACGTTACTTTGGCAGCAGTAATCTTCCTGAAAAATCGGTGACGCCGCAAAGCATCCGAGATACCCTCAGCAGCGTCAATCGCTTGACTGGGGTTAAACCGGCGATCGTTTACGTGTGGGCGAAAGCCAACCATTTAGAATTAGTGCTGCTGTTACCTGACGGCAAAAATATTTTCAAAAGCGTGCCAGCCAGTCGCGAAACAGTGCTACAAGTTGCTAAAGAGTTTACTAATGCTGTGCGAACTCCCAGGAGATTAAATGCTGCTGACTACAAGGAACCAGCCGAGCAACTTTACCAGTGGCTAATTGCACCACTGCAACCGGAATTGGAGCGTCACAACATTGACACGTTGGTGTTTTCGATGGATGCAGGTTTGCGAACTTTGCCTTTGGCTGCTCTTTACGACGGCAAGCAGTTTTTGGTAGAAAAATACAGTTTGGGGCTGATTCCCAGTTTGAGTTTAACTGATACTCGCTATGCGGATGTCAAGGATGCTCAAGTTTTAGCGATGGGTGCGTCGAGATTTCCCGAACAATACGCTCAAAATCCTTTGCCGGCTGTACCACTGGAAATATCAACAATTGTGGGTAAGATTTGGCCTGGTTTGTCTTTTCTTAACGAGAGTTTTACTCTGGAAAATTTAAGGGATAAGCGCAAGCAAGAATACAAAATTATTCATTTAGCTACTCACAGTGATTTTCAGCCTGGGGGTGCAGAAAATTCTTACATTCAGTTTTGGAATACTAAGTTGCGGTTGAATCAGTTGGGTGAGTTGAAGTTATCGAATCCGCAGGTGGAGTTGTTAGTATTGAGTGCTTGCACTACGGCGGTAGGGGATGAACAGGCTGAGTTGGGGTTTGCGGGGTTGGCGGTAAACGCGGGGGTAAAGTCGGCTTTGGCGAGTTTGTGGTATGTCAGCGATGCTGGTACTTTGGGGCTGATGACGGAGTTTTACCAGCAGTTACGCACGGCACCGATTAAGGCTGAGGCTTTGCGGCAGGCGCAGTTGTCGATGTTGCGGGGGGAAGTGCGCTTGGAGGATGGTTATTTGGTGCGATCGGGAAATAATCAGGCTCTACCTTTGCCTACGGAATTGGCAGCCAAGGGAGACAAAAATTTGTCGCATCCTTATTATTGGGCGGCTTTTACGATGATTGGTTCGCCTTGGTAATTGTGAAGGAAGTTCGGCAACGGATTTTGTAACGGATTTAACGGAGGTCAGGAAGAAGGAAGTTCGGCAACGGATTCTGTAACGGATTTAACGGAGGTCAGAAGGAAGAGGGAAGAAAGTTTTAACTGCCAATGCCCAATGCCCAATGCCCAATGCCCAATTCCCTATGCCCAATTCCCAATTCCCTATGCCCAATAACTACTGACTAATTGCTAATTGAGTCAGCCGTTTGAGGATGCGGAGCACGTCATAAAGTTCGTTGGCTAAATTGCGGATCTCGAAAATATTAGATGTGGTATATCGCGGTGATTCTCCGTTAACTAATTTGACAAAAATGAAACTGCCGCCTGTAGCAATCATGCCGTAACTCGGTTTCTCTGGGTTCGGGTTTCCCAGCATATAAGCTAAGATTTGTGCGAGGCCCGCTTCGATGGAAAATGAAGCTCGCTTCGATTCTATTACCATCAGCCACAACTGGTCTTTTAAAACTAAAGTGTCGAGGCTCCCTTTGATGATAACGCCTTCGTCTTCTTCCGAAATTTCAACGGATTTTTCTGGTTTAATGTAAAATGGATGCAGGTAAAATTCTCCGGTAAACAACAGCGGAGAGACGATCGACAAACTGATAGTTTTTTCCAGCAGCGGCGGATGTTCCAGCAAATTGAAATAGCCCGCTTTAATCTGGTTTAGTTGTTGTTTCTGAAAGTCCGTAATTTCCGGCAACTCATCTTGCCATTCCCTGAAAAAATTATCGTCTCGAACAAGTTGCAAACCGAAAAGAGTTTGTAATTCTTCTAATGTGACATTCTTAGCTTGAATTGTTTGAACCATAACGAAGTCCGGCTAATCTTATGGATAAATACGATTATAGCACAGAGATTTTTGTCAGATTAAATCCGTTAGCATTAGAATAATTCATCTCTCTCTTCTCTAACTCTGCGCCCTCTGCGCTCTCTGCGGTTAAAACATTCATAAACTATAAGATGCAGAAATTTCGCTCAATAAAATGCCGAGAATTTTGGGGATATTCTGCAAGTAGTATTCAACAAAATCTATGCTAAGAACTTGTTTTTCTAACTTCATAAACTTCCAAATGTTACCGGATGTGACAACCCCATAAATCCTGGGAATATTATTTCCTTCTTGTTCGTTAAATAATTGGGCTGCTACCATTTCTGCCGCGCACTGTCCCAAACCGCTGTTAATATTTTCCTTCTTGGCTTCGACTAGCGTCACAACTGGCGATCGAATAAATAAGAGTTCCGAGTCTTGGCTGATTAAAAAGTCACAAGTTCCATTCAATCCTAACTCAGGTGCAACATTAAAGTCAGTTCCAGAAAATAAACTAATTCTATCTTGCAATTGCCTCCTCAGTTCTAGCAAAACTGGAGCAATAATTAATTCCGATCGCGCTTTTTCTGTATTGATGGCTAGGGCTAAAGGTACGTTGTATTCGAGGGTTTGTATCAAGATTTCGCTGCATTGAGCGACCGCAGTGTTGGCAAATAAGTTGCTCTTTTCTGATGTAGTTAGGTGAAAGGTTTTTACCACTCTGTCTAGGCTAAATTCGCTGTAAGACATGGCTTAATATATTTGGGTGATTGGGCCTAGGGCGAAGCGAAGCGGAGGGATGGGGCATGGGGCATGGGGTATACCAAAGAAACCGGGTTTTTCACTTTAGTTAAAGGCAGGGATGCAGTATTTTTGTAAAAAACCCGGTTTCTGACTACCCGTGAGTCCAGAACTACTAACTTCAAATTTTATTGCAACTGTTCGATTCTTTTACGCGCGTCTAGATACGCACTCGTTCTCCCTCCTTGTTTGTAAAGTTCTGCGGCTTTTTGAAAGTCGGCAATTGCTTGGGGTTTGTCTTTGTTTTCGAGATGGGCTAACGCGCGATTGTAGTAGGCGTCGGCAAAGCCGGCATTAGCTTCGATCGCCCGCGTGTATGCTTGAATAGCGCTGGGCCCACGGGTTGAATCGACGCTGCTGATGAGTGTGCGGGCATTGCCGATGTTGAAGTACAATTCGGGAGTGTAGTTGGACTTGGAAGCAAGTGCTTTGTTGAAATCGGCGATCGCCTCCCAAGCATCTCCTTGATCTAACCGCGAAAGTCCGCGAAAATAATAGGCTTGGGCATCTTGAGGATTAGCGCTGGATATGGGGCCTTGAATTGCGGGAGTATTGTCTACTTTCAACTCGGATTTGTTCATTCCCGCCGCCACCAGTTTTGCGATAAAAGTATTGATCGGAACTGCTGCGTTAAATCCTGTTTTAATCGGGGCGACTTCGCCGCTACTGGTTTGCGCGAAACCGAATTCGCCTTGTCCGTGTAAGCCGATGACTCGGCCTTCGGAGTCGAAAACTGGCCCGCCACTCATACCACTCCAAGTTACAGCTTGATACCGCAATGTGTAACCTTCCGGGCGATTGCGTGGGCGGCTGGTAACGAGTCCGGGAGAGAGCTCTGGTTCTCGTTCTGCCCCAAAAAGTCCTCCGGTAGCGGGATAGCCGTAAACGAAGATTTGAGTGCCAATGACGGCTTGATCGGAATCGGCGATCGTCGCCACTGGATATTCTTCTGGACTTTCAAATTTGACTACGGCTAAATCCGCGTCGTTTTGGGCTGTTTGTAAGCGGGTGACGGAGGTTGCTGGATAGTTTTTGCCGATCGAAGTGCGAACCGTGTATTTGACGTCGGCTTTTTCTACGACGTGGTTGACTGTTAAAACTGTGTAACTTTTGCCGTTTTTGGCAATAATTACGCCGGAACCGTCTCCTAGGGAACTGTTAATTTGTACTGTCAGCGGGCCGGCAATGTTGGCGACTGCTTGCGGAGTTTTGGCGATCGCCGGTTGGCTGATGATTATTGTTAAGGCGGCGACGCTGGTTCCTGCTAGTACGCTGCTTAAGGTGTCGAAACGAGAAAAATTTATATTCATGGCTATTGCTAATTAGTTTTCGGGTAGGGGGAGTTGGCTGCGGGCGATCGACCTTATTCTGTCATTCTGAGTGAAACGAAGAATCTCAAAGATTTGCAACACCTTCGAGAGTGCGTAAGTCCCATTTCTGTTTTTGAGTCTATTATTGGGTTAACGTAGACTGCACAAGTTTTGTTCTTGTTGATAATTTTACTCGCTATTTTGTTCCCCGATTGTCTATCAGAATGTAGAGGACTCGCTGCACATCCTACTTTTCAAAACTTAACAATACATAACTCGAACTCGGTACTGACTTCTTCCTTTGTCATATTTCCCTGTGCTACTTGCATAACTAAATCGTAGACTTGTTCGTCCGTTAAATTCAAATAAAAGCGATTCAAGCGCAAAAAGGTATCTGTTACCGCAAAGGCCGATCGCTTGTTACCGTCTATAAACGGATGATTCATCGCTATATGGTACAGATAAGCAGCAGCTTGTTCGGCAATTGTCGGATGCAAAAATTGACCGCCGAAAGTTGCTTGCGGTTGAGCTAAAGCTGACTCTAACAAACCTTCGTCTCTGACACCGGGAGTGCCACCAAATCTCTCTATCTGTCTGGCGTGAATACTTAAAACCATATTTTTAGTGATAAAATTAGGAGTTGGCAAGGCGACGGTAAACCTCCTTTCTTTCGCGTTCTGAATCTAGATATGCCTGCCATGCTTTGGCTTCTAGTTTTTGTTGTTCTTCTTCAGTCTTTAATGAGCGGACAAATTCAAGCACCTTTAGCAGCAAAGGTTCTGGTACTCGCTCGATTTCTTGGAGAAGCTGTTCTTTGGCGGTCATATTTCCTCCCAGTTATTTTACAACCATTTTATACCTATTCTAAAAAATCTTGCAACCGATAAATTGTACGGGACCATCTGTAGGGACACGGCAGTGCCGTGTCCGGCGTCTGGAACTTTTAATAATTGGTATCAGATGGAAGATTGTAGCAACACTTTTTTAAATTGAGATTACAACAATTTTACAACCTACAGATTAGATCGTCAACGGCTGCCAGATCGCACTTACGAACTTTGATGTTCTGCAACCCATTGAACGATCGCCTCAGTCAGTCCATCTAAGGTATATTCTTTGGCTTCTACATCTAACTTACCTAATAAATTATAACAACTTTTGGAAGTTTCCGGCCCGATGGAGGCGATGCAAACATTTTTTAACCAATCCTGCGATATGGACAATTCGGGGTTTTGTGCTATGAGCTTGCAAAAATTTTGTACAGTTTTGGAACTGGCAAATGTTATAATATTCACCGCCCGATTTTGCAGTGCTGCTAGGGCGATCGGATCGATGTTTTCGGGACAGCAAGATTGATAGGCTGGTGCTTCTATTACTTGCGCTCCTTTGGCGGTGAATTCTTTGACTAAAACTTCTCTCCCACCGCTTTCTACTCTGGGAAATAGGATTTTGCAGTTTGTAGGGGCGATGCCCCCGTGCTCGCCCTCCACGCCCTCCCAGGGGAAGTTTTCGACTAGGGAATCGGCGACAAAGTTGGGGGGAATAAAGTCAGGTTGCAGAGAGTGCGATCGCAAACTTTCGGCGGTTTTTTTGCCGACAACTGCGATTTTAATTCCGAACAAACTGCGGGCATCTTTCCCACTGGCTTCTAGTCTTTCAAAAAAGTAGTCTACCGCGTTGGTGGAAGTCAGAATTAACCAGTGAAAGCTTGACAATTGTGCGATCGCACTGTCTAATGGTTCCCAGGTGGAAGGCGGGCAAATTACCAAAGCGGGCATTTCGATCACGCGGGCTCCTTGTTGCTGGAGGCGATCGCTAAATTGACCAGATTGAGAAGCTGCACGGGTGACTAAAATAGTTTTTCCGGCTAGCGGCAATTGGCTGTTATTAGGGGTGACATTTATATCGATCATGTTGGTGCTTTGTGGCTGGATTAAATATTCGCGTAATCTTACTACTTCCCCAATAATTATCACACAAGGTGACAGAGATTCACCGGTTGTTTTATGTATAATATCAGAGAGATTGCCGAGCCAAATTTGTTGTTCGGGGCGGCCGCAATCTCGGATAATGGCGATCGGAGTTTGGCTCGATAATCCATGTTTTTGTAATTGCCAGATAATCTCACTTAAATTGCGCCCTCCCATCAATATTACCAAAGTGTCTATCTGCACTAATGCTTCCCATTCCAGAGCATCTGGTTCGTGGGCGCTCATCACTGCAAAACAGCGGCTCATTACTGGATCTGTGAGGGGAATTCCTGCTAGTAATGGTGCGGCTAATGCAGCGGAAATTCCCGGTATTACTGCAAAATCGCAGTCGGCTGCTATTAATGCTTGAATTTCGGAGCTAGAACGGCCAAAAATAAACGGATCGCCACTTTTGAGGCGCACTACTTGTTTGCCTCTGTGGCAGTGTTCTACTAGCAAACGGTTGATTTCTTGTTGTTGAGTAGAAGGTTTGCCACCGCGTTTTCCGACTTCGATTTTTAGGCAAGTTACTGGGATTAATTCGAGTTGGGGGATATCGACTAGAGCGTCGTAGATTAAGACTTCGGCTTGGGATAGCAATTTGTGCGATCGCACTGTCATCAAGTCACAATCTCCAGGCCCCGCACCGACTAGATAAACTTTGCCTTTTGGGTTTTTCATAAGTCATCCTCGATAGTATAATTTAAGGAAGAAAGAAGTTCGGCAACGAGCAATGTACGGGATGTAACGGAGGTAATGAAGAGGGAAGTATTTAAACAATGCTCAATTCCCAATGCCCAATGCCCAATGCCCAATTCCCAATGCCCAATCCTTAACCAAAAATCCTATATTTATGCAGCTTATCATCATTACGGCCGCTGATGCAAATTATTTTGAACTGGTGCGAGGCACTATTTTATCGGTGCGGGAAAAACCAGAGGGTGAAAATGTGGCGATCGGCTTTTTCGATCTTGGCTGCACTCCCGAACAATTGCAGTGGCTAGAAACACAAGTTAATTTCATTAAAACACCCGATTGGGACTTTGACTTTCCTAGCCAAAATGAAGCTCCTCACTACCTTAAAGGACTTTTAGCACGTCCGTTTTTGCGCCAATACTTCCCATTTTTTGACATCTATCTGTGGATAGATGCTGATGCTTGGGTACAAGATTGGAAAGCCGTTCAACTATTAGTTAAAGGAGCGGCAAAGCGAGGTTTAGCAGTTGTGCCCGAAATGGATCGTGGTTATTATTTAGCTTACGGCAAACTGCCTTGGTACTCCGAATTTGTGTATCGCGATTATCAAGCAAGTTTTGGGGAAGAAGTAGCCCAAGAGTTACACAGCTATCCTACTATAAATGCTGGTGTTTTTGCGCTGCACAAAGATGCTCCGCACTGGGAACTTTGGGCGGAATATTTGGCACAGGGATTGCAGCAGCACGTCTCTTTGATGACTGACCAAATTGCCTTGAATCGCTTGGTTTACGGCACTGAATTATTTGATAAAACAGAGATGCTGCCGGCTTGGTGTAACTGGAGTTGTAACTTTGGTTTGCCCGTGTGGGAGAAGGATCGAGGTTGTTTTGTGGAGCCGTATTTGCCACAAGAGGCGATCGGCATTCTGCACATGACCGGTCACAAACACGACTTGGTAAACTTGGTAACAACAGACGGCGACATACTGGAAATGAGCGTCCGTTACCAACCCATTCAAGAGCCAAAAATGACAGCCTCAGTACAGTCAGAAATCACAAACAATACTTTATTAGCCGCAGGAGATTACATCTCGCCCGGATTTAAAATCATCCTCCCAGATGCCTACTTTCCTAACATGATTGTCGGCGATACTCAGACTTGTCCGTGGCCTTATCTACGTCGAGAAATTCCTCATAATTGGTATGTCGATCGGCGAGCGCCCTCAGTCGGATTTCTCAGTCGCGATGAAGCACATATTCTTTACAATACAGCCCGACAATTTCAAGGTAAAAAAGCTTTAGAAATAGGTTGCTGGCTGGGTTGGTCAGCCTGTCATTTAGCCCTCGCAGGAGTTGCATTAGATGTCGTCGATCCGCTGTTAGAAAGAGATGACATCAGACAAAGTGTAATCGATTCAATTCAAGGCGCTCTCAATGCGTCTGGAGTTCAAACAACTGTCGAGCTAATACCCGGCTACAGCCCCCAAAGAGTCGAAGAATTTGCCGCTCAATTCAACCGCAAATGGTCGTTAATTTTTATTGACGGAGAACACGGAGGATTGGGGCCATTAAATGACGCAATTGTTTGTGAAAAATTTGCCGAAGAAGATGCAATAATTTTATTTCACGACTTAGCTGCTCCCGCTGTTGCTAAAGGTTTAGATTACTTGAAAGAAAAGGGATGGCATACTGTAATTTATCAAACAATGCAAATTATGGGTGCTGCTTGGCGGGGCAATGTCGAGCCAGTCAAACATCAACCAGATCCTCATATTTCCTGGCAGTTACCAGCACATTTGCAAGGCTATGATGTTATATCGTTTCCGGTTGCATCGGAATGATTTAACCACAGAGGCCACAGAGAACGCAGAGGGAGATAAGAGAAATGAATACAGGACGATGCTATCGGAAGTGATATTAGTTACTCGGCGATTGAAACCGCTTCTACACGAACAAAGTCCCAGCAGAGGGGGACTAAAGAGTAATGACATTCAGAAAGCGATTAACCTGTTTTTCCCAAGTCCAATCTAACATGAAATTAGCCGCAGCTAGACCTCGATTTTTTGCTTCTTCGCGATTAGTATAAATTTGTTCTAAAGCCTCGACAACTTCTTCAACATCAGACTCTCCCCAGCCTTCTATACCTGAAAAATGAGCAGTCGGTTTAACTCGTCGCTGACTTAATAAAGGATAGCAATTGTTGCTGTGAATCAAATCTAAATGACCAGTATTTGCTGATAAAATAGTAGGAATTCCGCAGGCCATACTTTCCATTGCGACTAAATTAGTGCCGCCTTCGCAGCGATTGGTGAAAACGGCTGCATCGGCTTCTCGCAATATTTGTCCGGCGAGATGATTGGGAATTAAGCCGATATCGATAAAAGAGTCAATAGGTAAACCGTTAGCTACTAACCATTGCGAAATTCCTAAACTTCCGTCGCGGTTAATATTGGGAAGTCCGACAACGTTTCCTACTTGTTCAATTCCCAGCATATACTGAGGCCAGAAGTTGTGCCATGCTGTTAGTAATAATGCTTCGGGATGTTTTTTGTGAAATTGTTTGAAAGCGGCGACAATAATATCTTGACCTTTGCGATATTCGAGTTTGCCACCGGAGAAGATGACAAAGCGATCGCCAAATAGATTAGATTTAGGTGCTGGATGGAAAATTGCGGGGTCAATCCCTTGATTTACCATCGCCACATTAGTCAAGCCGTAGCTTCTCAAAACATCGGCATTCCAGTTAGAACCGGCGATGATCAAACTATATTTTTTGGCTTTTTCTAATGCTTCTGCTGTGATTCTGGTGTCTTCAAAAAAGATGACTCCTACTTGAGAATCACTGGTAATTTGATTTTCAACACCAGATGATGCTAAATTATTGCCGAGGGCGTAAAGTGCTGGAAAGTTGCAATTTATCTGTTTGTCTGAATTGGCGGTTACTAATTCTTGAAAAAGTTTTTGCTTTTCTACTAAGGGCAATAACAGCGATTTATGCAGCGGATTGATTAATTCTGAGATGGAAGGTGGTGCTAAAAGTGCAACTTCCCAGGCGGGATTTCGCAGCAGTTGCAGTGTTAAATTCATGCCGTAAATTCCCCAACCACTGGTAACGCTGACTGGCCATGTGATGCCAATTCCTGTTAGTTTTGGGGGTGTTTGTGGGGGTTGAATTTGAGGCGGAGCCTCTGGTTCTGCGTTACCAGGCTGAGCCTGGGAACGAGTGGAAATTAGGTGTTCTAAGGCTGTTTTTAGGCGATCGCACACTCCATCCCAATCACCGGCTTTTTGCTGCCTAAACAACCGCACAGTGGGATACCAAGGGCTATCTTCACGCTCCAACATCCACCGCCAATCGGGTACAAAAGATAGCAAAATCCAGACTGGTTTACCCAAAGCACCGGCTAAGTGCGCGACAGCAGTATCTACACAAATTACTAAATCGAGTTGGGAAATAATGGCTGCGGTGTCGGCAAAATCTCCTAACTCTTCGCTCAAATCCGATATTTGCTGTTGATTTAATAAAGTACGTGAAGCGCAGCTATCCCGCAGGGAATCGCCCGGTGACAAATCTTTCTGAAGGCTATAAAAACTCGCTCCCGGAATATCTAAGAATTGCATAAAATTGGTCAATTTACACGATCTATCATTATTTTTTCGGTGCAGCGGGCCGCCCGCCCAAACAATCCCAACTTTTAGTTGATTGCTGGGTTTTATCAAAAATTTAGCATTCTGGGGGGGAGCTAAATAAGGAATATTAACGGGTAGGTTTTCCCAAGTTGTACCCAGAATTTTGGGCAAACTCATCAGCGGCGCTTGTACTTGAAAATCCGGCAAATCCTTCGGTCTTGATACTACATGATCTATCCCTGCAACTCCTTCAAATAAACGCTGCAACGATTGATGACAAGCGACAATAACTTGGCCACCTTTTTGTTTAACTAAAGCTGCATAACGGATAAAATGAATGGTGTCACCTAAACCTTGTTCTGGGTGTAGCAAAATGGTTTTCCCCTGCAAATCATCACCATCCCAAAGCGGTTGGGCGAAATATCTGGGTTCCAATTCTTGAGTTTTCCAGCGCCATTCATACTCAGCAAAACCCCGCTGCAAATTGCCGGTTAAGAGCAAGGCTAAGGCTAGTCTAAAATGAGTATTCGGTGAGTCAGAAGATAGTTGAATTGCTCGATCGTAATAGTCGATCGCCTCTGCAACTTTTCCCTGTTCTTCGAGAGCGCAACCTAAGTATAAGTTAGTTTCACCCTGATTGGGATTGATTTCTAGCGCTTGTTGATAATGGGAAATTGCCTCTGATATTAGCCCATTTTGTTGTTTGAGATAGCCTAAATAACTATGGGCTTCTGGGTGCTGGGGATTCATAGCAATTACTTGTTCATATCGGGCGATCGCTGCTGCTTTTTGACCCTGTTTTTTGAGAGCATTTGCTATGTAAAATTCTACTTGGGCTGGTGATAAGGAAAGTTGAGGCGGAGCATAAGCATCTGCGTTCCCAGGCTGAGCCTGGGAACGAGTGGAAATTAGGTGTTTTAAGGCTGTTTTTAGGCGATCGCACACTCCATCCCAATCACCCGCTTTTTGCTGCCTAAACAACCGCACAGTGGGATACCAAGGGCTATCTTCACGCTCCAACATCCACCGCCAATCGGGTATAAAAGATAGCAAAATCCAGACTGGTTTTCCCAAAGCACCGGCTAAGTGGGCGACAGCGGTATCGACACAAATTACTAAATCCAATTGCGATATCACCGCTGCGGTATCGGCAAAATCGTTTAAATGATCGCTCAAATCTGTGACGGGAATTTTATTTAATAAAGTACGTGAAGCGCAGCTATCCCGCAGGGAATCGCCCGGTGACAAATCTTTCTGAAGACTATAAAAACTTACCCCTGGAATATCTAGAAATTTCAGAAAATAGCTTAAATCAGTCGATCGCATAAAATCTTTCAAATGTTCCGAACTTCCCGCCCAAACTATCCCTATTTTTAAACTTTGATTGGAATCCAGCGAAAAATTCCAGCCCGAAGGTGGTGACAAATAAGGAATATTTGCCGGGATATTGTCTAAATTTGTCCCCAAAATATATGGCAAACTCATCAGCGGTGCTTGCAAGTGAAATTCCGGCAATTCCTCTACTCTAACTACGACTTGTTCAATGCCCGGAATTGCTTTGAATAAACGCTTGAGTTCTTGATAGCAAGAAACAACTACTTTGCCGCCTTTTTGCTGGACAATTGGCGCGTAGCGTACAAACTGAATCGCATCACCAAAACCTTGTTCTGAGCGGAGCAAAATAGTTTTTCCATGCAAGTCTGAACCGTCCCAAATCGGCTGTTCAAAATGAAGCCACTGCAATTTTTTAGCCTGATCTGCTTCCCATCGCCATTCGTACTCGGCAAAACCGCGCTCCAAGTCTCCAGTCAACAGCAATGCTAAGGCTAAATTGAAATGAACTTTACCACATTTTGCGTCGATAGTCAAGGCTTGATTATAACAGGAAATAGCTCTGGGGATGTCGCCCAATCCTTCCAAAGCACTGCCTAAATTATTCAAGTCTTCCACAGAATCAGGATGCAAAACTAAGGCTGTTTCTAAATTAGAAATTGCCTGTTCTAATTCGTGTATTTTTAAGCACAAAGTACCCAAATAATAGTATCCTTTCGGGTTTTCAGGTTCTAGTTCAATGCACTGTTGATAAAAGCGTTTAGCCTCTTCTGGCTGACATTTTGCTTCCATCGCCACGCCCAAATTTATCAGTGCTGGCACGTAATTAGAAGTAGCAGAAAGCGCTTGCTGAAAATAAGCGATCGCACTTGGCAATTCCCCCTGCTGCTGGAGGAGTGCACCCAGATTGTTGAGAGCTTTGACGTACAACGGATTTAGGGCGATCGCCTTTTGAAAACAAGATACAGCCTCGACTATATTGCCCTGAGCTTGCCGCAAAATGCCCAGGTTATTGTGCGCTTGAGCAGAGTTTGGATCAATTTGGATCGATCGCAAATAATATGTTGCAGCCTCGGTCAAATCGCCGATTTGGTGCAGCGTCACCGCCAAATTAGTTGCAGCTTCGAGCAAATCTGGCTGATAAACTAAAGCATTTTTAAAATAGGCGATCGCCTCGGAAAAATTCCCTTGCGATTTCAGAATATTTCCCCGATTAAACTGTTTTTGAGCCAACTCTAAATTAGACTGATTTTCGATTAAAATTTTCTCAGACTTATGCTCGCAAATCTTGGCTTTCAGCGCCCAAGCCAGCCGCTCAAAAACACCTTCCCAATCCCCCGGTTTTTCCTGTCGAAACAACTTCGCCGTCGGATACCAAGGACTCTCTTCCCCCTCCAACATCCATCGCCAATCGGGAGTAAAACAGAGCAAAATCCACACTGGTTTACCCAAACCACCAGCCAAATGCGCCACAGAAGTATCCATAGAAATCACTAAATCCAGAGCCGAAATGGCCGCCGCTGTATGAGCAAAATCATGCAAATAAGCACTTAAATCTGTGATTGACATTTGCTCTAATAAAGTAGCTTCTTCCTCTGAGATTTCCTTTTGTAAACTGTAAAAATCTACTCCCGGAATATCTAACAGTTTGAGCAAGGAATTCAACGGAAATGAACGCAGGTTATTTTGTGAATTGTTAGGATTTCCAGACCAGACAATTCCTACTTTTAAATTGGAAGTTGCATGAAGAGTAAATTCTAGGCCTGGTGGCGGTGCTAAATAGGGAACCTTCGCCGGTATAGTTGCTAAAGTTGTTCCCAAAAGATGTGGCAAACTCATTAATTGGGCGCGCACATCAAAATCCGGCGCTGATTCTGGACTAACTATTAATTGATCGATGCCCGAAACTTGTTCAAATAACCGCTCTAAATGGGGCTGACACCAAACAATTACTTGGCCGCCTTTTTGCTTAACTAAATCTGCGTAGCGGATAAACTGAATCGCATCGCCTAAACCCTGTTCTGGGCACAGCAAAATAGTTTTTCCATCCAAATCTTTGCCATCCCAAAGCGGCTGCATAAAATTATTAGTTGGAAACTGTTTTTCTTGAACCAGCAGCCGCCATTCATACTCGGAAAAACCACGTTGTAAATCTCCCATCAATAGCAAAGCCAAAGCTAGATTTAAGTGAGATTCCGGGTGATTCGTATTGAACTCAACTCCTTGACTATAACAGGCGACAGCATCGGCAAATTCTCCCCGTTGCTGCAAAGCATTTCCCAAACCATTGCAGGAATTAATATTATTAGGTTGAAGTTCGATCGCGCGATTGTAACACTCGATCGCATCTGCCATTTTTCCCTCTTCCTCAAAAGCCTTACCGAGATTGTTCAAAGCTGCTGGAAAGTCAGGTTTCAGGCTCAAAGCTTGCTGATAGCAGGCGATCGCATGGGCAATTTTTCCCTGTTTGTGAAACACAATTCCCAGATTACAGTGAGCCTCAGCATTAGCGGGCAATTTCTGAATCGCTTGCTGACAAACGGCTAGAGCCTCATCTAACTTTCCTTGCTGTTGCAGCGAGCTCCCCAAACCAATCAGAGTTGTGGCTAAATCCGGTTGCAGTGCAGTCGATCGCTCGTAATAGGCGATCGCATCGGCAATTTTTCCCTGTCGAATCGAGGCGTATGCTAGGTTTTGCAAGGCTTCCAAATAATTAGGGTGAATCGCGATCGCCCGTTCATAATTTGCGATCGCCTGTTCGTAAAACTCCCTCGCTTCCCCTTCCTTGTCCCCCTGTTTTTCCAAAGCAATGCCCAAATTCAAGTAAGCTTCAGCAGAATTTGGATTAAGCTGAATCCCTTGCTGGTAGCAGTTTATAGCCTCCGCTAAATCCCCTTGATTTTCCCGCGCCAGCCCCAAATTAATCCAAGCTTCGGCGCAATTGGGGTTTAAACTCAAAGCGCGATCGTAAACTGCGATCGCCTCTTCCGTCTCCCCTGCATCCGCCAGAGCACTCCCCAAATTGCTGAGAGTTTCCGCCAAATTCGGCTCAATGGCTAGGGCTTGGCGGTAGTGTGCGATCGCCTCTGGGAGCAAGCCGATTTGTTGTTTGACAACGCCCAGATTGCTGTATGCGATCGCGTAATTGGGAGCGATCGCGATCGCCCTTTCGTAGCATTCGATCGCACCCCGAAACTCGCCCTGCTGCTGCAAATCTCGCCCCCGGATCAATGCTGCATCCGCCTCATCAGCCTGCGCGCACTCCTGGGAAACCGCGCTCCCAAGAGCCTGCGCCACCCGCTCGAAAACGCCCTCCCAGTCGCCCCTCTGAGGCTGACGGAAGAGCCGCGCCGTCGGATACCAAGGAGTATCTTCTCGCTCCAAAAGCCAGCGCCAATCGGGCGAAAACGCCAGCAAAATCCACACCGGTTTGCCCAAAGCGCCCGCCAAATGGGCAACAGCGGTATCAACAGCGATCACTAAATCCAGTTGGGCGATCGCAGCCGCAGTATCAGCAAAATCGCCAAAATGCGGACTCAAATCGACGATCGACGTTTGATGTAACAACGCGCGATCGGCCTCTGAAAGCTCTTTCTGCAAGCTATAAAAACTTACCCCCGAAACGTCCAAAAGTGGGAGAAATGCGCTCAAACTGCAAGAACGCTGCATATTCTTGCGATGTTTGGGATTCCCCGCCCAAACAATTCCGACTTTGAATTTGCGATCGGGCAAAAGGGCAAATTGACAATCCGCAGGCGCTGTTAAATAAGCAGTATTTGCCGGGATTGTTGACCGAGTTGTACCGAGAATATGCGGCAAACTTAACATCGGCGCTTGCACATCAAATTCCGGGATTGGTTCGCCTTTAACTATTAGTAAATCAATGCCATCAACTGTAGAAAACAAGCGATTCAATTGCTGATAACCGCCAACAATTACTTTGCCGCCTTTATTTTTGACGATCGCAGCGTAGCGCACAAACTGAATAGAATCGCCCAAACCTTGTTCGGCGTGGAGCAAAATCGTCTTTCCTTGCAAATCAGAACCATCCCAAAGCGGCCGATATTCCCGCGCCGAAACTGTATTATCCGGGCCCGTCAAGAAACAGGAATGACCAGTGTGAAATTCTTTAATTTTCCACCGCCATTCGTATTCAGCAAAACCATTTTCTAAGTCTCCCACTAACAGCAAAGCCAGAGACAAATTCAGGTGAGCGCTAGCGTGTTCTGGACTCAAAGATATCACTCGTCGATAACAGGCGATCGCATCTTCTACCGCGCCTTTTTCGAGAAAAGTCCGACCTAAATTGTTGATAGCTTCCACAAAATCCGGCAGCAATTCTAGAGCTTTGTGGTAATATTCGAGGGCATCTTCTAAATTGCCCTGTTCTTGCAATACTGTTCCCAGATTGTTTAAAGCTTCCCAGCTATTGGGTTGAACTTCCAGCGCTCGCCGATAGAGGTTTATCGCCTCTAAAAGTTCGCCATTTTCTTGTAGCGCCACCGCCAAATTGATCAGTGCAGGTACGAAATCTGGTTGAGCGACAAGAGCTTGTTTGTAATGTTCGATCGCCTCTTTTGATTGACCTTTTTCCTCAAAAACTTTGGCTAAGTTGTAAGCTGTTTGAGGAATATTGGGGTCAATTTTCCAAGCTTCCCTGTAGTGCGGGATTGCTGCATCTAATTCTCCCTTTTCTTGCTGGAGAAAACCCAAATTAATTCTGGCTTGGATGCAATTTGGCACAAGAGATATTATTTGTTCATAAAGCGCGATCGCCTCTTCTTTATCGCCGATTTCCATTAAGGATTCTGCTTGCTGCAATTGTGCTTCTATATTAGTAGCAACCAATAAACTCAAAGCCGCTTTCACTTCCTCAAATAATTCTTCCCAAGCATCCGGCTGACTTTGGCGAAATAGCCTCGCCGTCGGATACCAAGGATTGTCATTTCTATCTAACAGCCAACGCCAGTCAGGAGCAAAGGAAAGCAGCACCCAAACCGGTTTTCCCAAAGCACCAGCCAAATGTGCAACAGCCGTATCGACGCTGATGACTAAATCCAGTTGAGATATCGCCGCAGCCGTATCAGCAAAGTCATTCAGATGCGGGCTCAAATCCGGGATTAGGTGTTGATGTAATAAAGTGCGATCGCCCTCGGACAAGTTTTTTTGTAAACTGTAAAAAGCGATTCCGGGCACATCTAAAAATTGCATAAAATCGCTCAAATTGCAAGAGCGTTGAGCATCTTTTCGGCGTTTGGGATTTCCCGCCCAAACAATTCCTACCTTCAATTTAGCATCAGAAGAAAGTGCAAACTTGCATTCAGCAGGCGGAGCCAAATAAGGAATATTTGCCGGGATTGTTTCCAAAGTTGTCCCCAAAATATAGGGCAAACTCATCAGCGGTGCGTGAACATCAAATGCCGGCAAATTCTCAAAACTAACTGACAAATATTCAACACCAGCAACTGTTGCAAATAACCGCATCAATTCTGGATAGCAAGCCACTATCACTTTCGCCCCTTGACTCGACAGAATCGGCGCGTAGCGAATAAACTGAATCGAGTCGCCCAAACCTTGCTCAACGTGCAGTAAAATAGTTTTTCCCTGTAAACTAGAACCATCCCAAACTGGTTGGACAAATTGTCTCGGTTGTAGTTGAGAAGTACGCCACCGCCATTCGTATTCGGCGAAACCGCGCCGGAAATCTCCGAACAATAACAAAGTGAGGGCAAATTCCAGGTGTGCTGTGCTGTTTTCTGGCTGCAATTCTAAGGCTTGATAGTGACAGGAGAATGCTGCTTGAAATTGTCCTAGATCGACTAAAGCGTGTCCGAGATTATTAATCGCATCTAGGAAATCTGGCTTTAAGTCTAAAGCTTGTCGATAATGCGATATTGCTGCTTGTGTATTACCTTGTTCGTGGTACAATGCTCCGACATTGTTAAGAGCCTCGGCATTATTTGGATCGAGCTTAACTGCTTGCTGGTAACAGTTTAGGGCTTCGATTAATTGACCTTGCTGTTGCAAGACTGTTCCCAAAGCGATGAGAGTATTTGTTAAGTTGGGATTAATTTGTAAAGCGTTTCGGTAAGAGGCGATCGCCTCGTTAAATTGACCTTTTTCTTTGAATAGATTCGCTAAATTATGGTAAGTTTCGAGCAGGCTGGGGTCTATTTGCAGCGCTGTTTGGTAGTAGAAAATTGCCGCATCTGTCTCGCCTAGCTGCTGTTTTAGCCAGCCCAAATTATTGTGTGCTAGTGCGGAATTTGGAGCAAGTTTGATGACTTGTTCGTAACAGGCGATCGCCCTTTGATGTTCGCCAATATCGAGCAAAACATGACCCTTATTCAAATGCGCTTCTACAAAATCATGCTGTTGGGCGATCGCCTTTTCGTAAAAGGCGATCGCTTCTGCAATTTTCCCCTGCTGTCTCGCAGCTATTCCCAACAAACACAGCACATTAGCAGACTCTGGGTGGAGTTCTATTATTTGCCGATATAGACTTTCAGCTTCTGACAAACGCCCCGCTTGGTGATATTCCCAAGCAATTTTTAAAGAGTCTTCCGCACTCATTTTGATGGGAGATTGTCGTGATTTCTTTTGAGAAGCCATAGTTATCTTTGTTGTTTGGGAGTTCGCTAATTTGTCATTACCAAATTCTTGTAAATTCTTAACTTTTACCCTCTTCCTTCTTCCTTCATCCTTCTTCCTTCTTTGGTTCCTGAGCCCTTCGGCTACGCTCAGGATAAACTCCGTCGAAGGACCTTCTTTGGTTCCTGAGCGTAGTCGAAGGACCTTCTTCCTTCATCCCAACAGACAAGCTGCTGGAAAAATGATATACTCGAAAAAAAACAACTTCCAGATCAACTGATAAAATTTAGCGATCTCTATTTTATCCCCCAAATCAACCTTCGTGCTCCAAAACCACATCAAACCCAAAGCCGCCAAATGAGTAACCGCCAGAAATACTAAATTAACATTTGGCAATATTAACAATCCCGCCAAAGTTACGCCTAGATAGCAAACCGTCAACACCCAGCGAGATAAATTAAAGACTGCTGGCTTACCAATTTTTAGCGTAAATGTGGTAATATTGTATTTCCGATCGCCCTCCATGTCAGGAATATCTTTAAAAATGGCGATCGCCAACGTAAACACCACCACAAACACCGTCAGCACCCAAACTTCCGCAGGAATAGCCAAAGACAAACTCTCCAAATCCCAGCCC
>Ga0316607_1000161_pt1 | contig 27794 bp, 28 predicted proteins | sample MIS2016062E_MG_FD_207674 | JGI IMG/M metagenome (GOLD analysis project Ga0316607, IMG submission 207674) | Microbial mat bacterial communities from Middle Island sinkhole, Lake Huron, Michigan, United States - MIS.2016.062E | ecosystem: Environmental > Aquatic > Freshwater > Lake > Sediment...
GAACCTCAAAAAGAAACCATTCAATATGATGATTTTGCCAAAATGGATTTGCGTGTGGGAACGATTCTCGAAGCTGAAAAAATGCCGAAAGCCAACAAATTGTTGATTTTGAAAATCGACACAGGAATCGATGTTCGCACGATTGTTTCTGGAATTGCCGAAAGTTTTAAACCCGAAGAAATCATTGGAAAACGAGTGACTGTTTTAGTAAATTTAGCGTCAAGAAACCTTCGTGGCGTAGAAAGTCAAGGAATGATTTTGATGACCAATAATGCCGAAGGAAAATTGGTTTTTGTGAATCCTGATGCGGATGGAGTTGGGAATGGCGAGACGATAAATTAAGAATTAGCCACGAATTGACGAATTTAAAAAAAAAATTAAAATTTGCAAATTTGCAGCAAGCAGTTGCGATTCGAATACATTCGCAAAAGCAATCACGATTATATTTTGTGGTTACGACTTATTCACACTTCGCAGAGTTTATAGACTAAACAATAAAATTAAATTTGTGTACTAATCACTTTGTGAAAATATTTTTAAAACATCAAATCGACTGCAACAATTTTTTCCCGTGCCACAACACACTAGGATTGATAAGAATAATGCTAAAAACGCCCGCCACGATTAGAAATTTCAGGACATTATGAAGTAATAGAAATTGTTCTTTGGTGTTTGATTTCCAAAGATATTGCAAGAAAAAAATCAAAATAATGAGACAGGAATAAAAATAAATGTCCATATAACCCACGTCGAAAATTTCGATCAAAACATAGATTGGAATTATAGTCAAGATTGTTAAAATAGTAATTATTTTCTTCGAAACCAATTCGCCATAAATAATGGGAATGGTTTTGTAATCGTTGGCCAAATCGCCTTTGATATTTTCCAAATCTTTAATTATTTCACGAATTAAAAGCAGTAAAAACAAGAAAACAGCGTGACCAAAAATGACTTCATAAAAATTTTTGTAGTACAAAAGAATGGCAAAAAAAGGCAAAACCGCCAAAAATGCAGCCATAAGATTTCCTATTATAGGATATTTTTTGATACGATGTGAATAATACCAAATCAGGAAAATATAGGTCGAAAAAAAGAAGAAAGCCCGCCAAGAAACAATTATGGCCAGCAATGCTACGATAAAATTTAGTGTAAAATAGACTTGCAATTTGGTTTTTTGGCTGACCAATCGGTCGAGCATTGACTTGTTGGGACGATTGATTAAATCCTTCTTGCTGTCGTAAAAATTATTGATAATATAACCCGAAGCAATGGTCAGCGAAGATGCAAAAACAATGATGAATAAATCGAAATCGAGCAGGATGGATAGTGCTCTTTTTTCGGGTGCGAGAATAAATATCGCCGAAAGATACTGCGCCAAAACGATTATCGGAATGTTGTAACCTCTAACGACCGAGAACAAACTGATGAATTTCATCACGGTTATTTTGTTCTTTCTTGATAACATATTAAAATTGATAAACTACTTCGAGTTTATAATCTTTCAAAGCTAATTTTGCTTTTTCTAAGTTTTGGGTAAAACCAAGAATATAACCGCCACCACCTGAACCGCAAAGTTTTAGATAGTAATCATTCGAGTCAATTCCTTCTTGCCATATCCCGTGAAATTGCTCTGGAATCATCGGCTTGAAGTTGTTCAAAACGACTTTTGATAATTTTTTGGTGTTGGCAAACAAAGACTTGATATCGCCACCCAAGAAATTTTCGACGCAAGCATCGGTGTGTTTGATGAATTCCGATTTCAACATTTTTCTGAAACCTTGATCTTTCAATTTTTCCATAAAAATATTGACCATCGGAGCAGTTTCGCCTACAATTCCTGAATCCAACAAAAATACGGCTCCATTTCCTTCGAGACTTTGGGTTGGAATTCCGGTTGCCTCAATATTGTCTTTAGAATGGATTAAAATAGGAATACTCAAATAGCTGTTTAAAGGATCCAAACCTGAACTTTTTCCATGGAAAAAAGATTCCATTTGGGAGAATATAGTTTTGAGTTGCAATAATTTTTCACGAGTCAAATTCTCTAAAACCGTGATTTTATTTTGGGCATATTTGTCGTAAATCGCTGCCACCAAGGCACCGCTACTTCCTACACCGTATCCTTGCGGAATACTAGAATCGAAGAACATTCCAGTTGCAACATCATTTTTTAAAGTATCTAAATCGAAAGTAACCAAATCGGGTTGCTCGCTTTGCAAGGTTTCCAAATAGGAAACAAAACGTTTCAAATGTCCGTTGGATTTTATGGCTTCTGGGGATGGATTTTCTTCTCTTTTCAGCGCACCATTATAAAAATTGTAAGGAATAGACAAACCTTTCGAGTCACGAATAATGCCGTATTCGCCAAAGAGTAATATTTTTGAGTAAAATAATGGTCCTTTCATATATGTAAACTATATTTTTCAGCGGTCATATATGTTATCGCCTTTGTGATGATTGGTGTTTGCTTGCGCAAACCTGTTTTTAGAGGCGATTTCATATATTGGTTTGAACTTATTTTATTTTGTTAATTTTTGTTGGGTTTTGTCTGGTGTCGAAAACAGAAAGTACAATAATATGCTTGCTGTTAAAATGATAAAACAAAGTCGATTGTTTGCTGATTACAGCTTTTCTAATCTTTCTATTTACACTTGAAACTGGAAATAATTCTGGATTCTCAACAATTAAACTTAAAACAGTATTGATTTTATTTGAAAATTGCTTCTTTGTCTTTTCATTCCATTTTAATTCCAAATAGGCAAAAACATTTTCAATTTCAACTTGAGCCCTTGGGGTTAATACGACTTCTCTTTTCATCTTTAAAGATGTGGTTTGATAAACTTCTCAAATGAAGTAAATTCACCTTTTTCGTATTGCTCTATGGATTCGTTTAAAATATCTTGTTGTTCCTCTGACAATTCATCCCACCAATCTTTTTTCTTGGTTGTGAATATTTTTTTAATAGAAGCAATAATAGATTCATCGTTGGTTTCTTCCAACAATCTTATTAATTTTGATTTTTCTAATGCAATGTTCATCTGTTTAAACTATAAATTACTTGTATTTATTTTTATCAATTCCTAATTGAAAACATAATGATTCAATAATTTCATTTTGTTTATCAATAATATTAATTACTCCAAATTTATTAGACAAACGACTTTTATCTAGTGTTCTTATTTGATGACATAAAATTATAGATTCCTTTTCTAATCCAAATATATTTGCTTCAATAAGAGCTTCATTTGGATAAATTTGTCTTCCCGTTTTGCGACTTGTAATGGGTAAAATGTTTACAATATTTAAAAGTTCATTTATATTATCCTCGCTAATTATCAAAACTGGTCTTGATTTCCCTTGTTCAGACCCTACAACGGGATCTAAATTTGCTCTGTAAATATCCCATTTTTTGTAACTCATATATTTTCTGAATCAATATTTCTGAAATCAGAAGTTATTTCCTGAATATCCGATAAAAAAAGCAAATCGGTTGCCGCTTTTTTCATTAAAATATATTTATCCAATTGGACATCTTCAATATCTTCAACTATAACCATAACTTGCTTTCTACCACGAAAATTTTCTGGTAAATTGATTGTCAATTGATTATTATTTACATTATAGACTTGTTTTAATGTCATTTTGAAAGTTTTAATGTTAAATTAATTAAACAAAATATTATTTTGATAGTATAAAATAATGAATAATTTTATTGAATTTACATTGCATAATAAACGGTTAATTATAAATTATTTTTTTAAATACAATCCAATAATCATTAACGCTAACGCAAAAAACAACCCAACAAACCATTTTATCATATCGTTTTTGGCTTCGGTAATTTCTTTTTTTACAAAATCTTTAGTAGCTATTTCGTTTTTATCCTGTCTGATTTCTTCACTTATTGTTTTGTCAATTGCTTCGACAAACTGTTGTGCTTTGTCTTCGTCTAATTTCAATTCATTTCGAAATAAATCGTAAAGTTTTATTGTTGAGGTACTCATAAAATCTACTTTAGTGTTTGACTTCCAACTCCAATTTCGTCACAAATGTACTGACCATTTTGGCAATAGCCAACTAATTCGCCCTTAATAAATTGCAAAACTTTTTCTTTCACGTTTTCGGGATACAAAACGTGAACGTTTGCACCCGCATCGAGCGTGAAACAAACCTGGATTTTGGTTTCGGTTCGGAACTTCCAAATTGAATTAATTATTTGTAATGTATTTGGCTTCATCAAAATAAAATAAGGAATCGAGGTCATCATCATCGAATGTAAAGTCAAGGCTTCACTTTCGACAATGGTAATGAATTCCTCCAAATTTCCACTTTCGAATACGCTGATTAATTTGTCTAAATTTTCGTGAGCTTGCTCAAACCGCCTTTCGGCAAATGGATGTCCGTTCATTAAATTATGTCCAACGGAACTCGAAACTTGTTTTTCGCCTTTGTCCACCAATAAAATAGTGTCTTGAAAATTATTGAAATTCTCGTGAATTACGTTTGGAAATTCAACACCAAACAAATCGGAACTTCCTTGAATATTGACGTGATTGCCCCAAACCACCACTTTTCCTTTTATACTTCGGCAAGCACTTCCCGAACCCAAACGCGCCAAGAAAGAAGCTTTTTGATAAAAATAATCCTCGGTCATTTCTGGGTTTAATGCTTTTTCTAAACCCATCAAGTTCATTGCCAAAGCTGCCATTCCCGAAGCTGATGAGGCAATTCCTGAACTGTGCGGAAAAGTATTTTGGGTATCAATCGTGAAATGATAGTCTTTTAGAAAAGGTAAATAAACTAAAACTCTTTCAAAAAATTGCTCGATTTTTGGTTTGAAATCTTCTTTTGGTTTTCCTTCAAAAAGCAAGTCGAAAGAGAAATTTCCGTTATTTGGTTTTTTGGCGAAAGCCAATTTCGTAATGGTTTTGCAATTATTCAAGGTAAAACTCACCGAAGGATTGGCTGGAATTTGCTTCTCCAGTTCGCCTTTCAGGCTCGGGTGCTTGTCTTTTTTCCCCCAATATTTCACTAAAGCAATGTTGCTTGGCGAACTCCATTGGAAATTGCCGCTTTCTAAAGAATTTGTGTATGGAGATGGAATAAAATCGTTTGCTGAAAACATCAATTAAAATTTTGGCAAAGATACTGATTTCTTTTGTTTGTGAAATTAGTCCACGGCATTCGCTTTTAAAACTAAATGCTACTATGTATTTTATCAAATTATGTAATTGGCACACGGATTATACAGATTCGCACGGATTTCTTATCTATGAATTAGCAAAAAGAATGAGAATTTGTGTAAAATTCGTCAAATCTGTGTCATCTGTGTGCCATTATATACAACTTGAAATATCTTGTCAATAACCAAAATCTTAAAAGCGAATGCCCTTAATTAGTCAAAGTTTTGATTAAATTTGTAAAAAATACATTATGAACAAAATTTCTAAAATTCTCGTTGTGGTTGCCACTTGTTTGGTAATTGGTTATTTCTCTGGGATGGTAACTCGTTCTGCCATTACCACTTGGTATCCCACCTTGGTCAAACCTAGTTTTAATCCGCCGAATTGGATTTTTGCACCCGTTTGGACTATGCTTTACGTGATGATGGGAGTTGCAGCTGGATTGGTTTGGGATCGAATAGAGCAACAAAAAGAAGCGGTCAAAAACGCCTTGCTGTTCTTCGCCATTCAATTGGCATTGAATGCTTTGTGGTCGTTTTTGTTTTTTGGATTGGAAAACCCAATGTTGGCAGGTTTGGAAATAATAATCTTATGGTTGATGATTTTTGAAACTTATATCAAATTTTCGAAAATCAATAGAATTGCGGGTTATTTATTGATTCCCTACTTGATGTGGGTAAGTTTTGCCAGTATTTTGAATGCGAGTATTTGGTGGTTGAACCGATAATTATAGAACTTTATTAAACCAAACAAGTTCACAAATTAGTGAGTTTGTTTGGTTTTTAGGTTTTAGTATTTACTTAATTTGGCCAGTCTTATACAATCTTCGACCTTCTCTACCATATTGTAACTTCCACAAAAGAAAGGCGCTCTTTCGTGTAATTCTTTTGGTTGAATTTCCATTATTCTATGCAATCCATCCGATGCTTTTCCGCCCGCTTGTTCTACAATAAATGCCATTGGATTACATTCATAAAGCAATCGTAACTTCCCTTTAGGAGACTTTGAACTCGTTGGATACAAATAAATGCCACCTTTGAGCATATTTCTGTGAATGTCAGAAACCAAGCTTCCTATATATCTCGAAGTGTATGGTCTTTCCTCTTCTTCGAGTTGGCAATATTTGATGTAATCTTTTACACCCTGCGGAAAATGAACGTAATTTCCTTCGTTAATAGAGTAAATTATGCCATCTTTTGGAAATTGAATATTAGGATGCGAAAGGTAAAAAGTTCCAATAGCAGGATTTAAGGTGAACCCATTTACGCCTTGTCCAGTAGTATAAACTAGCATTGTCGAGGTGCCATAGATGACATAACCAGCAGCAACTTGATTGATACCGGGTTGCAAAAAATCTTCGATTGTTACTGGAGTTCCTATTGGAGAAATTCTTCGGTAAACCGAAAAAATTGTTCCTACCGAAACATTTACATCAATATTCGAGGATCCATCAAGGGGATCCATCAATACTATATATTTATTATTATGACTCTTGTCTGATCCTTCTACAGTAATATATTCATCATTTTCTTCGGAGGCGATACCACAAACAATCTCTCGATTGATGAGGGTTTGAATAAATACTTCATTGGCATAAACATCTAATTTTTGCTGATTTTCTCCTTGAATATTTTGTGCTCCAGCCGCCCCAATGATATCTACTAATCCCGCTTTATTCACTTTATAGTTAACCACTTTAGCGGCTAAACGAATGGAATTGATAATTCGAGATAATTCGCCCGATGAATATTGGAATGCTGATTGGTTTTCGATAATATATTCTCCTAAAGTTTTGTTGCTTTGTTCCATAATGAAATCGTTGTAGTTGCTTTGAAGTCACAAATATCCGAATATTTGTGAAATTAATAATATTTTATTTCTATCAATTGTTAGAATAGTATATTTGCTATTATTTGTAAAATTTAATTTCTATTACATTAAATGAATATAAGAAAAGGAAATCCTGAAGATATGGAGGCCGTTTTAAGTCTCATCAAGGAGTTGGCCGTTTTTGAAAACGAACCCAACGCAGTTGTGATTACCGTTGACGATTTAGTTCGTGATGGTTTTTCTTCAACGCCTTTATTTCATATTTTTGTGGCTGAAATGGAATCGAAAATAATAGGAATAGCTTTGTATTATTACCGTTATTCCACTTGGAAAGGAAAAACCATTCACTTGGAAGATTTGGTGGTAAAAGAAAATAGGCGAGGTTCAGGAGTAGGATTTGCCTTGTATTCTGAAATCATAAAACAAGGCAAGAAAGATAAAGTGCGAAGAATAGAATGGAACGTTCTCGATTGGAATACGCCAGCAATTAATTTCTATAAAAATTCAGGCGCAAAAATATTAGACGATTGGAAAGTGGCACAAATGGACGAAGAAGCCATCAATTATTTCGTTGACAATAAGATAAAATAAAGTTCCTCACCCCAGCCCTCTCCAAAGGAGAGGGAGCCGAAACAGGAAAACATTGGTGGTCGCATCCAAAAAACAATTAGAAAAAGAAACAAGAAACATATTAATTACAGGGGTTTCAAGATTCAGCAATCAATCTGAAATCTGAAATCTGAAATCTGCAATCTAAAATTAAAATGAGAGTATTCAAATTTGGTGGCGCCTCTGTGAAAGACGCCGATGGAATAAAAAACGTATATGACGTTTTGCAAAAAGTAGGTTACGAAGATGTATTGCTGGTGGTTTCTGCTATGGGGAAAACGACAAATGCACTCGAAGAGGTAATCAAAAATTATTTCGAAAAATCAGAAGAATTGAATTCATCGGTGCAAGAAGTAAAAAAATACCACAATCAAATTTTGTTGGATTTATTTGAAGACGAAAAAAACGAGGTTTTTGCAGCTGTAAAATCATTGTTTTCTGAATTAGAATATTTTTTAGCCCACAACAAATCACCCAATTATAATTTTGTTTATGACCAAATTGTGAGTTATGGCGAATTGATTTCGACTACCATTTTGAGCCATTTTATGAATTATATGGGCATAAAAACCCAATGGCTTGACGTTCGCAATTTCATCAAAACCAATTCAAATTACCGAGATGCCGAAGTAGATTGGGAATTAACCCAAGCCAATATTTCTAAAAACGTAAAGAAAAAAATGCTGAACATTACCCAAGGATTTTTGGGTTCGGACGAAAATAATTTTACCACCACCTTAGGTCGTGAGGGCTCCGATTACACCGCTGGAATTTTTGCCTATTGCCTCAATGCCGAAAGTGTAACCATCTGGAAAGACGTTCCGGGCGTGATGAATGCCGACCCGAGATATTTTGAAAACGCGAGTTTGCTCAGTCATATTTCCTATCGTGAAGCCATAGAAATGGCGTTTTATGGAGCAACAGTTATTCACCCAAAAACTTTGCAACCTTTGCAAAAAAAGGAAATTCCTTTGTATGTAAAATCATTTATAAATCCAATGTTGGCGGGAACTTGCGTGTCTAAAGGTTCTGACTCGGACTGGCAAATTCCTAGTTTTATTGTCAAAAGAAATCAGCTTTTGATTTCGCTTTCTTCGATAGATTTCTCCTTCATTATGGAAGAAAACATCAGCGAAATCTTTGCTTTATTTCACCAATTCAAATTGAAAGTAAATCTAATTCAGAATTCAGCCATCAGTTTTTCGGTTTGTGTAGAAGACAAATTTGGTAATTTCAAGGATTTGAATCCTATTCTTTCCAAAAAATTCAAAGTCGATTTTGATGAAGATGTCACGCTTTACACCATCCGCCATTTTAATGATAAAGCTGCACAAACCGTAGAACACAACAAAACTGTTTTGCTAAAACAAGTAAGCCGTGAGACAATGCAGGTTGTTACTAAGGAAGGTTAATTTGGAAATATTAAGAATTTTCTCCTTCAAATAATTTTATTTTTGGGATAAATTTAAAATCTTTAGAATTTAAGGTGTATAGCGGAATGTTATGAAATAAAGCGGTTGCAGCAATTAAGGCATCAGGAAGTGAAAGTTTATGAGAAAGTGAATATTTTTCAACTAAATCGACTGATAGTACAGATATGTTTGCTTCGATTGGTAATACAATTAAACTATCAATATCATTCCGAATGGCTTGTAATTCTTTTTTATTTCTTGCTCCATACAGCAATTCGGCACAACTCACATCAGAAATAGCGGCATTTTGTTGGCCAATATTCTTAAAAATTTCAATTATAGTTTCATTTCACCTATAAATTTCTATAAAAATATTTGTGTCGCACAGTATCATATTATCTGCTCCAAGCTTTGTTGCGAAGTTCTTTTGAGTCAACAGAATAATCACTCCATAAACCAGTTGAAAGCGAAAAAGATTTTTGCTTTTTAGCTGCTTTACGAGTACTTGTTTTCAGCTCTGCTTCAATATTCCAAGTTTTTAAAAAAATAAGCAAAGCTTCTAATTTATTTTTTTCTAAATCGTTTTTAAAAATAAGTTGAGTCATATTCAAAAAAATTAAATGCTACACAAAGTTACGAAAAAATATGAAAGTTAACATTTCTTTGCTTTAGCAACAAATTTCTTTATTTAAGGCATTTAGTTTGCTTATTCAACGACAAAGAATTACCAATTATTAATACTACTTTTGAAACTTTCGAGTGAGCAAACCACCCGAAAAGATTCGGGCGGGAGCTGGGAAATCTTATACGATTTTTTAAAAAAAACTATTGCCAAAACGATAGCAGCTTTTGATTAAATTGTTTACAAAACACGAGAATTGATAAGATCTTATAGAAGTTTTCAAAGAAATCAAAAGGTCAAGAAGAGATATTCGCAACATTATAAACCACATTAAAAATCCTTAAGGAAACGACATAGTTTAATAAATTATAAAAATCTCATTGTAAATATATTACTTTACCTTTTTTTTATACATTTGAATCTCAATTTTAAATCTTAAAACAATGTTCGAACAATTAACTCAATTAGTGCAACAATATGGAAACGAAGCTGTTGTAAAAAACACTGCCATTCCGAATGAGCAAAACCAAGCCGTATTAGACGAAGCCGGAAGCAGCATCTTTTCAGGTCTAAAAGATATGGCCGCTAGCGGTAATTTTGGAGATTTAGCAGGAATGCTCTCAGGAAAAACACCTATTGATATGAACAACCCTGTTGTTGCAGCGTTATCTGAAAAAGTAACAGGAAATTTAGGCTCTAAGTTTGGACTATCAAACGAAGATGCTGGTGGAGTTGCTAGTGGATTAATTCCTCAAATTTTGAGCGGATTAGTGAACAAAGCCCAAGATCCAAACCAACCGGGATTTAACATTAATGAATTGATTGAAGGAATTTCTGGCGGAAATAGTTCAGGACTAATGGAGGCTGTTTCAAAATATGGTGGACAATTTGGCTTGGACCAAGATGGCGATGGCCAAGTAGGAATGAGCGATGCTATTGCTGCAGTAACCAAAAAAAGTGGCGGGATTGGCGGTCTATTCGGGAAACTTTTTGGTAAATAATTTTAAATCAATTCATTGTTAAAAAAAGTCGTTTGTGTAGTGCAAACGACTTTTTTTATAGTAGAAATTACTACCCACAATGTGGGAAGTCACTGGACTTGTGCCTAATCCTAAATGCCACTACAATTATTAAAATCGTTTCAAAGCTAACTTAATTATGCAAATAACCCTTTCATTGCAAGACAATAAAACTACACTTGTTTTAGAGTTGTAGTTTCTGGATTTGTTTTTAATTATTGTTGTGGGTGCGAAGGTCAGGAGACATTCGAATAGCACCCTGCTTGAAAATACTTTTAACCTGAGTTCGATTAATATTGAATTTTAATCAATTGTTTTTCAATTACTTATTATTTTGATTCTCCTGCAAGGTCTTTTTTAGACCTTGTAGGTATTTATATCCAAACAAACACACCTACAAGGTTTTGAAAACCTTGCAGGAATTCAAATCTCTTTATAAATCAATCATTTAACAATCGAGCTCAGGTTTTTAGTTTTAAGAACACTTTGAAGATCCTATTTTTTTGTTATTGCGAGGAACGAAGCAATGACATCACATTTTCCCAATTATAAATACTACTTTTGAAACTTTCGAGTTAAAGTATTTATGGCAAAAAAAATCTTGATTTTGTTGGCAATTTTCTGTTTTTCTGGACTTCGGGCTCAGGATAGAAATTCGTTGTACAAAACAAAAAAAATCCCCATGACTCGCGACACGATTCGGCTTGAAAATACCAGTATTAATTCTAGTAATTTTAAATTGCTTGACGCCAATAATAAACCCATTGACACCACATTTTACCGAATCAATTTTGAAAAAGGAATACTCATTTTGAAGGAAAAATTTCCTGCCAGTTCCGATTCAATATCAGTAAATTATCTGAAACTTCCCGAGAGCTTAACAAAGCAATATTCTATTTATGACGGCAGCCGAGTGGTGAGCAACGAAGCCTCAAAAGGAAGTCTATATAAAATGGAGAGCGAAAATAATCCCAAAAAAAATACGCCATTTGAAGGACTTAATACTTCGGGAAGTATTACTCGAGGCGTGACTATTGGAAACAATCAAAATTCGGTTTTAACCTCCAATCTCGATTTGCAAATCACCGGCAAACTGTCCGAAAAAGTGAGTTTGCGAGCTTCTTTGCAAGACAATAATATTCCGCTACAAGATGGAGGTTATTCGCAAAAACTAGATCAATTCGACAATGTTTTTATGGAACTGTTCAGCGAAAAATGGAACATTCGTGCCGGCGATGTTTTCCTAGAAAACCGCAAAACCCAATTCCTAAATTTCAACAAAAAAGCACAGGGAATCACAGCCAATTTTGATTTTGGAGAAGAAGACAACAAGACGAATATTTTTGCTTCGGCAGCATTGGTCCGAGGTCAATATGCCAAAAGTGATTTTGTGGGCCAGGAGGGCAATCAAGGGCCGTATAAATTAATCGGCCGAAGTGGCGAATTGTATGTTTTGGTCATTTCAGGTTCAGAGCGCGTTTATGTGAATGGAATCCTCTTGAAACGGGGCGAAAACAACGATTATACCATTGATTATAATGCGGGCGAAATCCTATTTACACCGCTTTTTACCATCACTTCCGAAATGCGAATTGCCGTCGAATACCAATTTTCCAACCAAAATTACACCCGACTCGTTACCTACGTTGGCGGTAGTCACGAAAGCAAAAAATGGAGTTTTGGCAGTTATTTATATTCTGAAAATGACCTGAAAAACCAACCTTTACAACAAAGTCTTTCGGCTGAACAAGCACAGATTTTGGTCGATGCAGGTGACAATCAAGACTTGATGGTGGCACCATCGGCCTATTTGGATTCCTATTCCGATAACAAAATTTTGTATAAAAAAACTTTGTTAAGCAACGGCATCGAAATTTTTGAAAATTCAAATAATCCAGACGATGTTTTGTATAATGTGAGGTTTACTCTAGTTGGGGAAAATAAAGGAAATTATGTTCTAAAAAACAGTGCAGCCATTGGCAGAATTTACGAATATATCGAACCTGTAAATGGAATTCCAAAAGGGAATTATGAACCCAATATTCAATTGGTTGCCCCAATAAAAACCCAAGTGGCGACTTTTTTGGGCAAATATAATCCTAGCGAAAAAACAGCAATTGATTTTGAAATTGGCGTAAGCAGCAACGATAGAAACCTTTTTTCTTCACTAGACGATTCGAATAACCAAGGATTGGCGACGAAAATAAATGCCAAACAACGCCTCTTTTCAAAAAAATGGAATGTAGATGCTTTTGCTAATTATCAGTTTATTGCCAAAGATTTCAGTTCTGTCGAACGGTTGTACAGCATTGAATTTGGTCGAGATTGGAATTTGGGAACTACTGCCATTGGCAATCAAAGTTATTTGGTTTCGGGCTTACTTATGATGTTGCCCGAAAAAGGGAACTTAATTTATCAATTCGAAAAGCTAGATTTCTCCGAGAATTTTTCTGGAAATCGGCATTTCTTGAAAGCTTCATTTAATTTGAACCATTGGAAAATTCAAAGTTTGGGAAGTTTCTTGAATAGCGATGCAACCATTTCGACATCGAAATTTTTGCGAAATCAAACTCAGGTCAAATATCATTTCAAAAAAAACTGGATTGGCAGCAGCCTGAAACTGGAAGACAACCAAGAAAAAAATAAAACTACCCATCAATTTTCGGCTTTGAGCCAACGATTTACAGAATATGGATTTTTTGCGGGTCGTGGCGACAGCACGAAAGTTTTTGTGGAATTGGGTTATTTTAAAAGGGCCAATGACAGCCTACAAAACGGAATTATTCAACGGGTAAACAATTCTCAAACCTTTGCCTTGCGGTCGAAATTGATTCAAACCAGCAAAAGCGATTTGTCGCTTTTTGTTAATTATAGGGTTTTGGATTTTGTAGATGCAACCAAGAAAAAAGAACCTTCCTTAAATTCCAGAATGATCTATAACGACCGTTTTTTTAATCAATTGATTCAATCGACCACGGTTTTTGAAACCAATTCAGGATCCATTCCGCAGCAAGAATTTACTTATCTTGAAGTTCCCATTGGGCAAGGCGTTTACACTTGGAACGACTATAACACCGATGGAGTTCAGCAATTGGAAGAGTTTGAAATCGCACCATTTATTGATCAAGCTAAATATATTAGAGTCTTTTTGCCAAACCGAGATTACAAAAAAACGCATCAAAATAAATTTTCACAATCGCTTACTTTTAATCCCAATCAGTGGCAAAACGAGACGGGATTCAAAAAAATGCTTTCTTATTTTTACAACCAAACGTCCTATATTATCGATCGAAAAGTGGAAAACAAAGGCGATAATTTCGATTTGAATCCATTTAATAAATCCGAAGAAAATGTCTTGGGATTGAACACCAGTTTAAGGAATAGTTTGTTCTATAATCGAGGAAAACAAAAACATTCCGTGACTTATACCTTCGTTCAAAACGAGAACAAAAACCTGCTTTCTATTGGTTCGCAAAAAGCCAAAAACAGTTCCAATCAATTGCAATACAATCATTTGTATCGAAAAAGTTGGTTGTTCGGAATGTTTGCCAAAACCATTCAAACCAGTTTAAATTCTGAAAATTATCCCGATAAAAATTTTGAAATCAAAGGCTATCAACTGGCACCAAAAATCAGTTATTTATTCTCAAAAAGTACCAGTTGGGATTTGTTTTATGAATGGCAAAACAAGGAAAATCAAATTGGACATTTTGAAACTTTATTGCAAAGTCGCTTTGGAACTTCTTTTAATTATGCTGGCGAGAAAAAAATAACGATGAATGGCGAGATTTCTTTTTACCAAAACAAATTTGTGGGTAGTGAATTTTCATCCGTAGGATTCCAAATGCTCGAAGGATTGCAAACGGGACAAAACCTGACTTGGCGACTGCTAATTCAAAAAAAATTGACCAACTTTCTGGACATCAACCTGAATTATCAAGGCCGAAAAAGCGAAACCAGCCAAGCCATTCACACAGGAAGTGTTCAACTGAGGGCTTATTTTTAAAGGTTATTTAAGTATTTGATTTTTGGGATTAAGCAAACTACTCGCTATTTTTTGTGAATTGTAACATTGCCCACGATTTAAACCGTGGGTTATGTGGAAAAATATTATTTTAAATATTATTTTGTTATTTGGAATAAAGTAGTATTTTTGCCAACTAATCTATTAAACCGATAGGGTAATAGATTTTATTTAAAGAACAATAAAATGAGTTTATCGACAGTAAATACTTTATTAGAAAAAACCAAAGGATTTTCTCTTGAGGAAACCTTATCTTTTTTGGCCAATGAATATCAAGGAAAAGTCGTTTTTTCGACATCTTTCGGACAGGAAGACCAAGTGATTACGGCTTTAATCGCTAAAAACGATTTGCCAATTACCATTTTTACTTTGGACACAGGCAGATTGTTTCAAGAAACCTACGATGTTTTTCATAAAACCTTGAAAAAGTATAAAAAAGAAATTAAAGTCTATTTTCCGGAAGCTTCGGCAGTAGAAAAATTATTGGAAACAAAAGGGCCAAACAGTTTTTACGATTCAGTCGAAAACAGAAAAGAATGTTGTTTTATTCGAAAAGTTGCGCCATTGACCAAAGCCTTGAAAGGGAATGCTATATGGATTACTGGTTTAAGAGCCGAACAATCCGAGAATAGAAATAATTTAGACTTGTTTGAATACGATGCTCATTTTGATATTATCAAATTCAATCCATTATTAAAGTGGACTTTGAAAGAAGTTGAAGAATATTTAGAAAAAAACAATGTACCACAAAATGCACTTCACAAACAAGGTTTTGTAAGCATAGGTTGTGCTCCTTGTACCAGAGCAATTGCCGAAGGTGAAGATATTAGAGCCGGAAGATGGTGGTGGGAATCAAGTCATAAAGAATGTGGGTTGCACCAAAAGTAAGATAGCAGATTTCAGTTAGCAGATTTCAGAAAAATAGAATAGAATAAATAAAATAGTTTATGAGATTTTAGTTTAGGGCACTAAACCCTTAAACTTTTAAACTCTTAAACCTTTAAACAAATAAAAATGAGTTCCATATTAAAAACAAACGCTCTCGAAAGCGAAGCGATTTACATATTTAGAGAAGTAATTTCTCAATTTGAAAAACCAGTATTGCTTTTCTCTGGAGGAAAAGATTCAATCACATTGGTGCGTTTGGCACAAAAAGCTTTCTTTCCGGCAAAGATTCCTTTTCCTTTGTTGCACGTTGATACGGGTCATAATTTCCCTGAAACCATTGAATTTAGAGACAGATTAGTGGCCGAATTGGGTTTGGAATTAATTGTTCGTAACGTTCAAGACTCCATCAACGAAGGAAAAGTAATTGAAGAAACAGGACGTTATTCCAGTAGAAATATGCTGCAAACGACTACACTTTTAGATGCCATCGAAGAATTCAAATTTGATGCTTGCATTGGTGGTGCTCGTCGTGACGAAGAAAAAGCAAGAGCCAAAGAACGTATTTTCTCGGTTCGTGATGATTTTGGTCAATGGGACGAAAAAAACCAACGTCCGGAATTGTTCGATTTATTGAACGGTAAAATAGAAATTGGGCAAAACGTTCGTGTTTTTCCCATTTCAAACTGGACAGAACTTGATGTTTGGAGTTATATCGAACAGGAAAAAATTGAAATTCCATCGATATATTTTTCACATAAAAGAAAAGTTTTTATAAGAGATGGTATGATTTGGTCACATTCTCCATTCGTTTATCAAGAAGAAAACGAACCTACCGAAGAGAGAGTAGTACGTTTTAGAACCGTGGGCGATATGAGTTGCACCGCCGCAGTCGATTCTTATGCAGGAACAATTGCCGAAGTGGTGGGCGAAATCAGAACCTCAACAATCTCCGAAAGAGGTGCCAGAATTGATGATAAGCGTTCTGAAGCCGCAATGGAAAAAAGAAAACAACAAGGGTATTTTTAGAGAATTGTATAATGTAAAAATTGTATATTGTATAATGAGAAAAATGTAAAAACTGGATTATGTGATTTACAATTCAACATTCATAGCATACAAATTTATATTGATACAATATACATTTTACAACAATACAATATACAATTTTACAACAATACATTATACATTCTACAAAAATACAATATACAATTTCACAACAATACATTATACATTATACAAAAATACAATATACAATTTCAAAAGAATGGAAGTTTTAAAAATAGCAACAGCAGGAAGTGTAGATGACGGAAAGAGTACCTTAATCGGAAGATTATTGTTCGATACAAAATCGTTGACAACCGATAAAATTGAAGCAATAGAAAGAAGCAGCAAGCAAAAAGGATATGATTATCTCGATTTTTCTTTGGCTACCGATGGTTTGGTTGCCGAGCGTGAACAAGGAATTACGATTGACGTAGCGCACATTTATTTCTCGACAGCCAAGAAAAGTTACATCATTGCCGATACGCCAGGTCACGTTGAATATACCCGAAATATGGTTACTGGGGCTTCGACTTCGCAAGTTTCTATTATTTTGATTGATGCTCGAAAAGGAGTTATTGAGCAAACTTATAGACACTTTTTTATCAATAATTTATTGAGAGTGAAAGAAGTAATTGTTGCGGTAAACAAAATGGATTTGGTTGACTATTCCGAGGAAGTTTATAACAAAATCAAAGCCGATTTTCAAGCATTAAACGCCAAAAGTACCTTCAAAGAGCAAGTGGTAAGTTACATTCCGTTAAGTGCTATCAATGGCGGAAATGTGGTGGACAAATCGGAAAATATGCCTTGGTACACTGGACAAACTATTTTGGAACATTTAGAAGGTTTGGAGCCAAAAGATGTTTTCGAAAAAGGGAAAGTTCGTTTCCCAGTGCAAACGGTAATTCGTCCAAAAACCGAAGAATACCACGATTTTAGAGGTTATGCTGGAAAATTATACGGAAATAATATTAAAGTGGGCGATGCCGTAACGGTGCTTCCTTCTTTGACAGAATCGAAAGTTACTAAAATTCACTTTTTCGATAAACAATTTGACGAAGCCACAGCGGGGTCTTCGATAGTTTTGGAATTAGAAAACGACATCAACGTCACTCGAGGCGATATGATTGTGAAATCAGGCGAATTACCAAGAATTGAAAAAGACATCAACACCACAATTTGTTGGATGGACAGTAAAAAATTGGTAGCAGGAACAAAATATATCGTTCAGCATAACACCAATCGAGTTTTAGCAAAAATTGATGCAGTAAAAAACACCATTTCTACAGATTATTCAGGAACAAAAGAAGCCTCACAACTGGCAATAAATGAAATTGGCGAAGTTCAAATAAAGTTAAGTAAACCATTATATTTCGATGCTTATAGCGAAAACAAATCAAATGGAGCATTCATATTAATTGATACTGCGACCAATACAACCGCAGGAGTTGGATTTATAAAATAATCCTCACCCCAGCCCTCTCCAAAGGAGAGGGAGTCAAAACTGGATAAATATTGGTCGTAAGTTTTGAAAAGAGTAATGATAAACAAGCTAAAAATAATTAATAACATATAAAATACCAGACTAGACCCCCCCTCCTTTGGAGGGGGCTGGGGGGAGGAAAATTATGCAAAGTTTCAGAACAGAAATAGAAGATCCAATTGTCCAAAAAGACATTATCGATTTAGAGAGAAAAATCGCTTTATTCCGTGACGGAAAAATTGATGATGAACGTTTTCGCAGCCTTCGATTGGCTCGTGGCGTTTATGGTCAACGTCAAGAAGGCGTTCAAATGATTCGTATCAAATTGCCTTTTGGTAAAGTGACGAGCGAACAATTAGTGCGAATTTCAAAAGTTTCCGACGAATATTCAAGAGGACGTTTGCACATAACCACGCGTCAAGACATCCAAATTCACTATGTAAGTTTAGACAGAACTCCCGAACTTTGGGCCGAATTAGAGAAAGACGATGTAACCCTTCGTGAGGCTTGCGGCAACACCGTTCGTAATATTACTGCCAGTGAAAATGCAGGAATCGACCCCGAGGAACCTTTCGATGTGTCGCCTTATGCTTATGCTTTGTTCCAATATCTATTAAGAAATCCTGTTTGTCAAGAAATGGGTCGAAAATTTAAAATTTCATTTTCGTCTTCGGATAAAGATACCGCTTTGAGCTATTTGCACGATTTAGGATTTATTCCAAAAATTGTCAATGGCGAAAGAGGATTCAAAGTAATGTTAGGAGGAGGATTGGGTTCACAACCACATCACGCCGAATTGTTATCGGAATTTATTCCAGCAAACCAAATTATTCCAACCACCGAAGGAATTTTGAGAATATTTGACCGTTTTGGCGAAAGATCCAAAAGGTTGAAAGCGCGTATGAAATTCTTAATCAAAGATTTGGGTGCAGAAGCGTTTTTAAAATTGGTTGATGAAGAGAAAAAAGCCTTGTCTTGCCAATCGTTTGAAATTGACACAACGGCTTTTGATAATCCGATTCCAGAGCCATTGAAAATTGCTCCAAAAGTAGAAATTTCAGATGTTGTCGCTTTCGAAAATTGGAAAAAATCGAATGTGTTTCAACAAAAACAAGCTGGATATCTTGCCATTGGAATCAAAGTGCCTTTGGGAGATTTTTATACCGATAAAGCCAGATTATTGGCAGATTTGATTAAAAATTATGGGGCCAATGAGTTGCGTTTTACATTAAGACAAGACATTCTTATTTGCAACATAAAACAGGACAATTTGGTCTTTTTTTACCAAGAATTAGCCAAATTAAATTTTGTAGATTTAGGATATAATTCCACAGCTGACATCACAGCTTGTCCAGGAACAGATACCTGTAATTTGGGAATTGCGAGCAGTACAGGAATTGCAACGGAACTGGAAAGAGTTTTGGCAGCAGAATATCCGCAATACAATAACAACACAGATATTACCATAAAAATTAGTGGTTGTATGAATGCCTGTGGGCAACACAATATGGCACACATTGGTTTTCAGGGAATGTCCATTAATTCAGGAAAATTAGTGGCTCCGGCACTTCAAGTGTTGTTAGGTGGCGGAAATTTAGGAAATGGTCAAGGAAGATTTGCCGATAAAGTAATCAAAATTCCAAGTCGTCGTGGGCCCGAAGCCTTGCGTTCTATTTTGAATGATTTCGAAGCAAATGCAGACGGAAATTCATTTTTAGATTATTATGATGCCAAAGGCGAAAAATATTTCTTCGAATTATTGTCGCCACTCGCAGACATCACGAATCTTACAGATGCCGATTTTATCGATTGGGGAAATGCCGATAATTATGTAAAAGCCATTGGTGTGGGCGAATGTGCCGGTGTTGTGATTGATTTAGTAGCTACATTGATTCTTGAGGCCAAAGACAAATTGACATTTGCTAACGAAGCTTTCGATGATAAAAAATGGTCTGATGCGATTTATTTGGCTTATGCAGGATTTGTAAATGGGGCCAAAGCTTTATTGCTTTCCGAAAACGAAAAAACCAATCATCACGCAGGAATCATCGATTTATTTGATACTGTTTTTGTGGAAACCAATAAAATTGCGTTGAATTCGTCTTTCAAAGATTTGGTATATCAAATCAATCAAAACGAACCTTCAGAGGAATTTGCAAAAAGATATATCCAAGATGCATCAGCCTTTTTTGAAACAATAGAAAAATACAGAGCCAAAGATTTAGCAAATGAATAAAAATGTAAATCCAAGAGTAACTTTAGTAGGCGCTGGTCCTGGCGATCCCGATTTGCTGACTATCAAAGGGGTAAAAGCACTTGCCGAAGCCAATGTGGTTTTGTATGATGCTTTGGCAAATGAAGAAATATTGGCTTATGCACCCAAAAAATCCATCAAAATATTTGTTGGAAAAAGAAAAGGGGTTCACTCCTATTCACAATTACAAATCAACCAGTTAATCGTCGATAATGCTTTTACTTATGGCAATGTGGTGCGATTAAAAGGGGGAGATTCTTTTGTTTTTGGGCGTGGTAGCGAAGAAATCGAATATGTCGAAAGTTTTGGAATTCCAACCTTTATTGTTCCAGGAATTTCATCATCGATTGCCGTTCCAGCCAATCAAGGAATTTCTTTAACAAAAAGAGGGGTTTCCGAAAGTTTTTGGGTCATTACTGGAACAACTTCAGATAGCAATTTATCAAAAGATGTAGCTTTGGCGGCCAAGTCAACAGCAACTGTCGTGATATTGATGGGAATGAGTAAATTGGAACAAATTGTAAGTTTGTTTCAAAACGAATCCAAAGGAGAAACTCCTGTTGCCATTATTCAAAACGGAACAATGGCCAACGAAAAATCTGGTTTCGGAACTATCGATACAATTTCGCAAGTAGTTAAAGACAACCATTTGAGTTCGCCAGCCATCATTGTCATTGGCGAAGTCGTGAGAGAACGTAATAAATTAAAAGGATTTTACAAGGAATTGATTTCTAATAAAGTTTGCGCCAGAGAATAGAATAATTGCGTTTTTTGAAGTGCAAACCAAATGTTTTTTTGAAACCATTCCGATTAAATACTCAACAAAACACTTACGGCATTTCCGCCAAAACCAACTGCATTAACCAATACTTTTTTTATAACCTTAAGCCTGTCAGGGTTTGAAACCCTGACAGGGTAAGAGTTTGTTAAAAACGGAACTCCAATAAATTCCTGATGTTGCATCATCAAAATTGCCATTTCAATACTCAACATGCCCGAAGCACCAAAAGTGTGTCCTATTTTCCATTTATTGGTGGTTAACATTGGCAAATCGTTTCCGAAAACTTTTTGAATGGCTTTATATTCCGTTAAATCACCTGCTTTTGTTCCCGGAGCGTGCATTACAATAGCATCTACTTCTGATAAATTTGTGTTTTGCAATGCCATTTTCATCGATTTTTGAAAACAATTGGCTTCAGCCGAAATGGAGGTGTTGTGTTCCAAAATTTCGGTGGCATAGCCAATGCCTTCAACAAAAGCGAGTGCGTTTTCTTCTCGTCCAATTTCCAAACAACAAACGGCGGCTCCTTCGCCAAGAATCAAAGTGTTTTGGGTTTTGTCTAAATCTAAAGCACGATTAGGATACACATTTTCATCGTTCGAATAAATTTTCAAAGCTCGCATTTGGGCAATCGTAAAATCGGTCAAAGGGGCTTCACTTCCACCGACCAAAAATTTGTCCGACATTCCAGCACGAAGCCAAGCCACGCCATTTAACAAAGCATGCAAGGCAGTAGAACAAGTAATAGAATGGGAAATTTCAGGCCCAGAACTTTGCAAATCATGGGCAACCCAAGAAGATATATTTCCCAAAGTGGTCGTTGGCGAAGCTAAAGTTTGGGCTTTACCTGTTTCTAAATAGTTGCGATAATGTTTTTCGAATAAATCAGTAGCTCCACGTGACGAACCAATATTGATTCCGAAAACATCGTTTGAAGTCCATCCTGCATTTGCAGTGGCTTGACGGGAAGCTGCAATGGCATACAAAACCGATTTGTCCAAAGATTTGTATTTAATATCTGACTGCCTCAACGCCTGAATCAAATCATTTGAATCATCATCTAATTTGGCAACAAGCGTATTTTTATGGTCTAAAAAATGATTGGTAAAAAAATGATGGTCATTTTGATAGTTTTTCCAAATGGTTTTCGGATCATTTCCCAATGGAGAAATCGAGGCTATGGATGTTATGGAGATGATTTTTGACAAGGTTTTATATTTTGATGCAAAGTTCGTGAAAAATGGCACACAGATGACACAGATTTAAACAGATAAAAACGGATTTTTTTTACTAATCTGTGGACTAAATAATAGTAAACTTTGTGCCTTCTTTGTGGTCTTTGTGTTTAAACTTTAAACTATTTCTAATGCTTTTTCGACTACTTCATATACTTTTTGCAATTGTTTGTCGGTAATAATGTAAGGTGGCAAAATGTAAATAATATTCCCAACAGGTCGCAGTATTATTCCGTTTTCTATAAAGAAATTATAGAGTTTGTTCCTTAAGCTTCCGTAATAACTTTCAGTGCTTTCGGTTTGTATTTTCAAGGCAAAAATAACTCCGAGAACTCGAGTTGTTGCAACTTTTGGATGGGATTCAATATGATTTTGAAACGCCAAATGACTTTTATTTATTCGAGCAATATTGTCTTGCATTTCTTGGGTTTGGAGCAAAGATAAACTCGCCAAAGCTGCCGCACAACCCGTTGGATTTGCCGTAAAAGTATGGCCGTGAAATAAAGCTTTGTTGGTGTCTTCATTATAAAATGCTTCAAAAATATCCTGCTTGAAAGTAGTAATTGCCATCGGGATTGTGCCGCCAGTCAAGGCTTTTGACAAACACATCATATCTGGCTTTTCAATTAAATAATCGCAGGCAAAAGTCTTTCCTGTTTTTCCAAAACCTGTCATCACTTCGTCGGCAATGGTAAAGACTTTATTTTCTTGACAAATCTGGATTAATTTATCTAATGAATCCGGTGCGAACATCACCATTCCTGCTGCGCCTTGAACCAAAGGCTCGAATATGAATGCCGCACAATTATTATTTTTTATACTATTTCTTAAAGCATCAAAACTTTCTTGTTCTTGCCCTTTTGTTGGCACAGGAATTCTCACCACATCAATAAACATTCCCTGAAATGCTTCGGTAAAAAAGGAAATTCCACTCGCTGCCATTGCCCCAAAAGTATCGCCGTGAAAGGCATTTTCGAAAGCAATTATCGTGGTTTTCTTTTCTCCTTTATTGAAAAAATATTGCAGAGCGACTTTAATTGCTACTTCAACCGCAGTCGAACCATTGTCGGAAAAGAATAATTTTTGTTGGTTTTTGGGCAAAATTTCCATCAACTTTTCAGCCAAAAGTATGGCTGGTTCGTGAGTAAATCCTCCAAAAAGAACGTGTTCCAAAGTGGTTAATTGTTTGTAAATCGCATCGGCAATAAATTGATTCGAATGTCCATAAGGATTTACCCACCACGAAGCAATCGCGTCAATATATTCCGTGTTGTTTTCGTCCCAAAGCAGTGCTCCTTCGCCACGAACAATGGCGATGGACGGTTTTGAAGTTTTGTGTTGGGTGTAGGGATGCCAAATGTGAATTTGGTCTTTTTCAGATAGTGTCATTATTGTTGAAAAAAAGACTTATAAAAAGATTTCAGTAGCATTATCTTGCGCTTCATTTTTCGAAATTGAAATCATTATGGTATCGGCAATAGATTTTACTATCACAAAAACTACTGCGAAAGCAATAATTCCATTTCTGTCACTAAATTGTTCGCTAAAGAACTCAAACGTAAAATATCCTAAAACAATTACCACATGCAAAACGATAATTCTAGGGCTGAAAAAGGAACAATATTCCTCTGGGGTTGTTATTTTATAAGTTCCATTTAGAAAATAAAAATAAATGAGTTCTAATAATTTTGCTGTAAAAAGACCAAAAATCATGATTTTGAAATTGTTGTCTATAAATGCCAAGTAATTTATAAAATTCATCCCCTCATGTTTTGTCGAAATTATGCCTCCAATAAAAACCACTATGAAGATGAGGTAAAAGAATAATTCTCCCAGATTAATCATTAAATTAAATAACGCTTTTTTGATATGAGGGGCTTTTTGAGATGATTTTTGAGCGGTTAGAATTTTTATAGTATTAAAAAATACAATACTAAGGGTTTCGAGCCAATAAGAATAAATAAGAGCAAAAATACTCCACTGAGCAAATATAACCCCTAAAAGAGGGATGGTATTCATTACAATTTGAGAAGTTATCTTTTTTCTATTTGTCATAGTGTTAATTTTATTTCAAAGATATTTATTTTTTTGCTCACAGCTCGTTTAAGTTCTTTAAAAACAAATTGGCATATTCTCGAATAACATTTTGATCAAAATAAGGTTCATGTTCTATTCGTCCAATACATTTAATCCCAGATTTATTCAAAATTATTGCTTCGGTTGATTTATTTTCGTTACCACTAAAAATGATTCCTGCAACGGATATTTTTCTGTTTTTCAAGGCTTCGATTGTGAGCAAAGTGTGATTGATGCTTCCCAAATAATGTCTGGAAACGATGATTACTTTGTAGTCTTTTTGAATTAAATCGATGATGCAATCCGTTTCATTTAATGGCACCAATAAACCTCCAGCTCCTTCAATAACAAGATGATTTTTTGTTTTTGGTTCTCTTATTTTCTTTAAATCGATAGAAATCCCATCAATTTTAGCAGCAAAATGTGGACTGGCTGACGTATTGAGTTGATAACTGTTTTCGTGAATAATGGTCCTTCGACTGCGCTCAGGATGACAATCGTTCGAAATATAGCTTTTTATTTTATGACTGTCGGAATTGTTCAAATCGCCGGCTTGAATGGGTTTCCAATAATCGGCTTGGAGCGCTTCGACAATGATGGCCGAGGCAATGGTTTTGCCTACATCGGTTGATATTCCTGTAATAAATAGTTTCATTAATTTAAAGTTTATCCCTGTCAGGGTTTTGAACCCTGACAGGGATGTAGCGAACTAAAAACAAAAGTACTCAACAACCGCAAAACTTCTGATATTTCTGCTGCCGAATTGTAGCTATGCAAACAAAAACGCAATCTTTCCTGACCTTCCGGAACGGTTGGCGAAAGAATGGCTTTGACATCAAAACCTTTATCTTGCAATTGATTGGCAATTTTTTTTACATTTTCATTTCCAGGAATAATCGCCGATTGAATGGCTGATTTACTTCTGACGAACATTGGTTTTAATCCCAAAATATTTTTTTCTTGATTGAAATGAATGATGTTTTCTTGCAGTTTTTCGATGGTTTTTTTTTCTGTTTCCAAATGTTGGTAAGCCATTAAAATCGTGGCAACAGAATGTGGAGAAAGTCCCGTAGTATAAATAAAACTTCGAGCAAAATTCACGAGATAGGCTGCCAATTCCTGACTTCCTAAAATCGCTGCACCGTGGCAACCCAATCCTTTTCCGAAAGTCATAATGCGGGCGAAAACTTGGTCTTGCAATCCCATTTGTTGAACCAATCCTTCGCCAATTGAACCAAAAACACCCAAAGCATGGGCTTCATCAACCACAAGATAACAACCATGTTTTTCAGAAATAGCAACCAATTCTGCCAAATTCGGACAATCACCATCCATCGAGAAAACACTTTCTGTAACAATATAGATTCCAGTATTTTTAATTTTTAATTCAAAATTTATAATTTTATTTTCCAAATCCTCAAAATCATTGTGTTTGAATTTATAAGACTTCGCATTCGACAGTTGGATTCCGTCACGAATAGAAGCATGACACAGTTCATCGAATAAAATCAAATCTCCTTTTTGCGGAACAGAACTAAAAAACCCTAGATTGGCATCGTAACCCGAATTGAAAATCAAAGCACTTTCTGCTTGATGAAATTGTGCAATATAATTTTCAGCTTCTTGATAGATTTTATGATTTCCTGATAACAATCGAGAACCTGTTGCCCCGTTTTGGAGGCAATGAGTGTCAATTAAATACTGGTGTGTTTCCTCGAAAATGGTTTCATTTTTGGAAAAACCAATATAATCATTGGATGAAAAATCGATTAAATTATTGGGTGTAGCCAATTTTCGCAAGGCGTTATTTTGCTTGCGAATTTCGAGTTTTTCGTTGAGATTTTTAGGAAACTTCATAAGGCAAAGTTAAGGAATATGTTTGGCTAAATTTTTAAAGCTTCCTTTAAAGCTTCCAACCTTTTTAAAGCTTTCAGCCTTTCAAAGGCTGGAAGCTTTATATAAAACAATGCAGATTAAAACATCAAATCCATTTTTTTCCACCACCAAAATTCCAAAGGGAAATTGGGGTAATTTTGCTTGAATTTATTGTATTTATTAGGTTTTACTTCTTGCTCGTTGAATTTTACTTCTACTGCAAAACCTTTTAAATAGGATGTTTCCACCACAAAATCAACTTCATTTCCATCGGCAGTACGCCAATATTTTATTTGATCTTGGTCGAACCTTTCGGATAGCAATCGAAATGATAGATTTTCTAAAACCATTCCTTTATCGGCTCTTTGTTCTATTGGCGAAAAATAGTTAATCAATACGTTTCGCAATCCCAAATCATTAATATAAACTTTGGGCATCTTGGTCAATTCCTTTCGCAAATTGTTGTAAAATGGTTTTACCAACGTAATGTGAAAACATTTTTGCAAAACATATAAATAATTTTCGACCGTGGCATTGGTAATTCGCAAGGTATTCGAAATTTCGTTTACGTTCAATAAATTCCCAGATTGACTTGCCAAAAGCATCAACATTCTATAAAATTTCGTTTCATCCGTGATTCCAGATTCTAGAATATCTCGCTTGATAAATGAATCCCGAATGTCTTTGAGTAATTCAATTTTTTGGATAATGTCATTTTCTAAAACCACGGCAGGATAACCACCATAATTCATGAATTCGTCCATATAACCCCAAAGCAAATTCTCTTGTACGGATTTTGTTTTTTCCTTAGTTTTAAGTTTCAAGACTTCTTCAACCAAATCATTCCTGCCTTTAAAAAGCAAAAACTCTTCAAAATCAAGCGTTCCCATTTGAAAAATCTTTTTCCTACCCACAAGTGAATCATTAAATTGCTTGTCGATATAAAAGGCTGAACTTCCTGTGGCAACTATCTTTAATCTGTCTGAATATTCATCGAAAAGTAATTTTATAAAATTGGTGGCATCATCGAGATATTGGATTTCATCAATAAAAACAATGATTTTTTTATCCTGTTGCAACGGACAAATCTTGAACAAGTTTTCGGGGCTTTCGTTCAATTCTTCTAAAATTTCTTTACGGTCTAAATTCAAGAAATACACCGTTTCGCCTTTTTGATTCAAATCATCATACAATTGTTTCAAAAGGGTTGACTTCCCTATTTGTCTGGCACCAATAAGAATTGTAAACTCTTTTTTGGAAAGATGTTCGGCGATTACGGTCTGTTTTTTTCGCTGTATCATTTTACAAAGATACTAAAAAACATAAAAATATCCGATATTTTTAAAATATTTTTAAAAATTATCCGATAATTTATATTGTGTACTATATAAAATATCCGATATTTTACATTGTGGTATATGTAAAATATCGGATATTTTTAATTATAACTATTGTTGGA
>Ga0316607_1000163_pt1 | contig 27353 bp, 22 predicted proteins | sample MIS2016062E_MG_FD_207674 | JGI IMG/M metagenome (GOLD analysis project Ga0316607, IMG submission 207674) | Microbial mat bacterial communities from Middle Island sinkhole, Lake Huron, Michigan, United States - MIS.2016.062E | ecosystem: Environmental > Aquatic > Freshwater > Lake > Sediment...
GCGCACCTTACCTATTACCCATTGGCATCTTCTTCTTTTCCTAAATATGCCTCAATCACGCGAGGATTAGCGCGAACTTCATCGGGAGTTCCCTCAGCAATTTTAGTACCATATTCCATAACACTCACGCGATCGCTAATTCCCATCACCACTTTCATATCATGTTCAATCAGCAAAATACTCAAACCCAACTCATCGCGAATCCGGTAAATAAAGCGAGTTAAATCAGCCGTTTCGTTCGGATTCATTCCCGCAGTCGGTTCATCCAAAAGCAAAACTTTCGGGTCCGAGGCCAAAGCCCTCGCAATTTCCAATCTACGCTGGTCGCCGTAGGAAAGGTTTTTTGCCAACTCCGGCGCTTTAGAAGCACCTAAACCGACAAATTCCAGCATACTCAAGGCTTTTTTATTAGCTTCCCGTTCCTCCAAAATCACAGTCGGAGGGCGGAGGATTGCACCCAACAAACCTGTTTTTAATCGGCAGTGTCTACCTACTAAAACATTATCCAGCACAGTCATGTTGTTAAACAAGCGGATATTTTGAAAAGTTCTAGCAATGCCGAAAGTGGTCAGGCGATCGGGCGGTAAACCGGTGATGTTTTTATTTTCAAGTATCAACTGGCCCGCAGTTGGTTTGTAGATGCCGGTCAGCATATTAAAGAATGTGGTTTTGCCGGCACCGTTAGGGCCAATTAAACTGGCGATCGACCCTTTTTCCAAAGTTAAGCTGACCTGATTTACCGCAGTCAAGCCGCCGAATCGCATGGTAAGTTGTTGTGCTTCTAATAATGACATTTTGGTTCTATTTACTAATATTAGTTAAGCTGTTAGAGGTCGGATTCTATATAATACCAAATCTGCTCTGTTAAAGTGCGTCAGCTTGGCAGTGGTGCGATGCTCGTTACCACACGGAAAGATTTGGGCATCGGAATTCGTTACAGAAAGTCTTGGGCTAAGCTTCATGACTGCGTTTCGGTTTAAGGTTTTCCCTTTAGTTTAAGGACAAAAAGGGTGGAAAATAAAATTACACAGGTAGTTTTCCAGGATCGGCTACTCTAGTAAGGGGTAGTGTTGAGGCCGGAATTATGATGAAGCTTGGTTTGCTGGTGCGATCGCGAAGCGTCCCCGCAGAAAAATTGCCAAACAACGACTTAGGAATCGGAAAAGTTACCGAGCTATCTTACTCTACAGCAACGGTTGAATACTTCTGCTCAATTGGGCAACGCCTGGAAAAAACCTTACCCTTAACTTCGCTTTATAGAGTTCAACTCCCGCCTCAGACACGATGTTACATCCAGCCAGAAAACCAGGATACATGGATAATTGGTCGAATTTTTGACTGGGACAAAGACAAAAGTCTGTATCGAATCGACCTACCCGATAAAAAGATAGCATTAGTTGCTGAACAGGAAATTTACGTTCGTTGCAACCTACCCATCGACGAGTCCATCGAAACTCTAGCGATGAAAGGTCAAGAAACGCCCTACTTTCACGATCGACGTTTAGCTTTTGTCCAGTGTCTCATCGAACAACGCGCTGTCAGTCGCGGGATGACAGGGCTGATTTCTGCCAATATTGACCTTTATCCTCATCAAGTTGAAGTTGTCCGCCGCGTACTCGAAGACCCCATTCAACGTTACCTCTTAGCTGATGAAGTTGGACTGGGAAAGACGATCGAAGCAGGTGCTATTCTGCGCCAATATCTCCTCGATGAACCGCAGGGACGTGCAGTGGTGCTAGTACCGCAATACCTGCGGGAACAGTGGCTTCAAGAATTAGAAAATAAATTCTATCTCTCTGGCTTTCTCTCTAAGTTGGACAATTGCGTGCAGGTACTTGCAGTAGAGGATGTCGATCGAGTCAGCCAGAATGCCGATTTGGGCTTCCTGATTTTAGATGAAGCGCATCATATTGCGGCGATGGCGACCTCTTCAGAGTCGATACAGCGCAGGCGTTTCCAGACTTGCAAACACCTCGCTCACAAAAGCGATCGCCTACTCCTATTATCTGCAACTCCAGTTCTCAATCACGAGCAAGATTTCCTGGCGATGCTGCACCTACTCGATCCGATAACCTATCAACTTGATGATTTAGAAGGTTTTCGTGCGAGGGTGAAAAACCGCCAACAAATTGGTCGAGTTTTACTCTCATTTAAAGAGAAAGCAAATCCGTTTGTGCTTAAAACTAACCTCAACCAACTGCGCCACCTTTTTGCTGAAGATAAATATCTGCTAAATCTCCTAGAGGAATTACAAAATTGTTTGCTTTCTCCAGAAACACTCCTCGCGGATCGAGATCGAATTGTGCGATCGATTCGCACCCACATCAGCGACACCTATCGGTTACACCGCCGAATGCTCCGCAACCGTCGCGCTGCGGTGGAAGATGTAATTTTTGACCGAAATGTGACACCAAAAGTAGAGTATGACTTAGATGAGCGATCGCCCCAAATTCACGAACTAATTGATGAATGGCGCACAGTCGCTCCTAACCAACAACAATATCAGCAAATTTTTCTACTTTTATTCCGTGCTAGCGGGACTTGGTTGGGAATTTTAGCACAAGTGCTGGAAACCCGTTTAAGCGGCATCTCCCATTCAGGTTTGATTCAAGAATTTGGTGCTGATAATATCCGCATTCTGACAGAAATCCCTAAATTTTCCGGCGAAAAGGAGATTCTGCAATCTTCACTAAGAATTATTCAGCAACCTTCAGAAGAAGGCGATCGCATCGAATTACTAAAGATAGTTATACTGTATCATCTTTCAGAGACTTTTAAACTTCAATCTTATCGCAGCAACCTTCATAAATTGCTCGAACAGGTGCAACAGCGAATTCGCAGACCGATACCGGGAGATACCCTACCAAAAGTTATCATTTTTACCAGTTTTATTCAAACCGGCGCTGAGATTGTCCGGTACTTATCAGATATTTTTGGTCGGGAAAGTGTAGCTAGCCATCAATTAGGGATGAAACGCTCTGATGTTGAAAAAAACCTCGATGGCTTTAAAAAGGACCCCAATTGTTTTATCCTTGTTTGTGATTCCTCCGGTGAAGAAGGTCGTAACTTTCAATTTGTAGATTGGATGATTAATTTCGATATTCCCTGGTCGCCAAATCGTTTAGAACAAAGGATTGGTAGGATCGATCGCATTGGTCGCCCTTTAAATGTTCAATTTACAGTATTCGCAGGCTCAGACTTAGAGGATAGCCCTCACGATGCTTGGTATCAATTATTAAAAGACGGTTTTGGCATCTTTCGTCAATCAATTGCCAGTCTCCAGTTTTATGTAGATAAAAAACTGCCAGAACTAGAAGCCACTTTGTTTCAATCTGGTGCTAGTGGACTATTGGAAACGATCCCCGCAATTCAACAGGAAATAGACTGCGAACAAGTAAAAATCAGCGAACAAAACGCCTTAGATGAAATAGATGCCCAGGATGAAAATGCTACCCAGTATTTTCAAACTTTAGATGATTATGATGCTCGCCATCAGGAAATCAAACGAGTAACAGAAGACTGGATTTGTCAAACACTCCAATTTAATCAAGTTGACGATCCGAATTTAGCAAAAGTAGGGCGTTATCAACCTACTAAACGCACTCTAATTCCCATCCATGATCTGCAAACTCGCTTTGCTGCTTATGCACAACCCTCTGGTACTTATAACCGGAGAATATCAACTAAATATCCTGGTGTCAACCTCTACCGTATTGGGGAAGAATTTGTGGAAGCACTAGCATCTTATATCCATTGGGATGACAGGGGTCAAGCATTTGCTATATGGCGATGCGATGAATCTTGGGATGCTGGGGAAGGGATGGAATGGTTCGGTTTTCGCTTTAATTATATAGTCGAAGCCAATTTAGAGATAGCCCAAAAAGTTTTAACAGATTTTGGGATAGATAATAACAAATACCAGGCTCTAAAGCGACGTACAGATGCGCTACTTCCCCCAATTATAGAGACAATTTTCATGGATGCTCGGTATGAACCAATGAGCCTTGTTGAAGATGAAGCACTTGTGAATATCCTGCAACGTCCCTATAAAGGTAAAAGCAGTCATCCATGCCGAGATTACAACTTGGCCAAAAGTCGATTGCCGATTTTGAATGAGTTTATTGATGCTAGTAATTGGCAAGAATTTTGTCATCAGGCGCGTCGGACTTCTGAAACATTGTTGGGCGATCGCATTTCTTTCATCGAACTCCGCGAACAACAGGCCCAAATTGCCGAACAGAAACTAGGAAAAAGACTTGCTCAACTGCGCCTGCGTCTTAACCGCTTAGCTCAAAGCCAACAAACTTCGCATTCATTATTAGCGCAAGAAGTCAACATAGAAACTGCTTTAAATCAAGCTATTTTACAAGGAATTCGCCATCCCCGAATCAAGCTTGATTCGGTAGGATTCATCATTGTTTCTGGGCGAGTTCCCGTTCAAATTCTGAAAGAGGGGGATGAGTGATGGCTGATTTTTTTCAAGAGTTCAGAGAAATTCTCCAAACAGGTAATCTACCTGCTGATACAAGTCAGTTTTCAGAAACTTGTTACAGGCGTTTGCTTGATGCTTTGGCTGCTGTGGGAACTCCTGACGCGCCAGAAAAAGGAGATATTGCTGCTTTAGTGCGTCACCTACTGCGGCGGGAAGATGAGCTACAGGGCGGAATGCCCCAAACTATAAAAGTACCTCGGACTTCTCCTTTCCCTAATCGCGAAATGTGGCAACAAAGCGGTATCGATATTTTGATCGAAGGTGCGGATTACTATCTGATTAGCGCTCATCCTTGGCAGCCTGATTGGCTAGATTTTTCCGCACAATATCCCCCAGACAAACCCGTATTTGATGAGAAAAAATGCCGCAATTACGAGCCAGTAGAGGGAGATCCGTTTCTAGAATTGGTGAATTTGCAGAAGTATCGGAGTGTAGGGCAACGTGAAGCAATTCGGGCTGTTTTGACGGCTCCTGACAATTCGACACTCGCCATTAACCTGCCTACTGGATCGGGGAAAAGCCTTTGCGCTCAACTGCCTGCGCTGGTGCGATCGAAAAATGCTGGTGTAACAGTTGTTGTAGTGCCAACTACAGCACTAGCCATTGACCAAGAACGAGCTTTAAAACCTTTTGTGAACCATGCCACTGCCTATTATGGCGACGAGTTTGGGCAAGAACAAGAGAGACGGCAGGAAATTAGCGATCGCCTTCGCAACGGCACCCAGCGAATCCTTTTCACATCACCCGAAAGCTTGATGACTTCCCTTGCACCTGCTATTTATGAAGCCGCAAGGTCAAAAATGTTGAAGTATTTCGTAATAGATGAAGCTCATATCGTCGAGCAGTGGGGCGATGAATTTCGCCCAGAATTCCAAGAACTTCCCGGCTTGCGAAGAGACTTGTTGCGTTTAACTTCTTTTACGACTTTATTGCTGACTGCAACCTTAACAGAATCCTGTTTAGATACCCTAGAAACTTTATTCGGCAAACCCGGCCCGTTTCAAGTGATATCTGCCGTGCAGTTGCGACCAGAACCCTCTTACTGGTTTGCTTGGTGTGAAAGTGAAGAAATCAGAAAAGAGCGACTAATTGAAGCTGTTTATCATCTTCCTCGCCCTCTGATTGTTTACGCCACAAAACGCGAAGATGTGAGGCGATGGGAACAGGATTTGCGGCGTGCTGGATTCAAGCGGTGTGCCATTATGACCGGAGAATCTAGCCTACCAGAACGCTCTCAACTGATTGAAGACTTGCGCGAGAGACGAGTTGATATAGTCGTTGCTACTTCTGCTTTCGGATTGGGCGTGGATCAGTCAGATGTTCGGGCCGTAATTCATGCCTGCATCCCAGAAACTATCGATCGTTTCTATCAAGAAGTCGGTCGAGGAGGTCGAGACGGCAAGGCAGCAATCTCGATCGCATTGCATACCACTGAAGACCTAGAAATTGCCAAGTATCTTAATAAAAATTCTGCAATTACTATCGAACGGGGTTTAGAGCGGTGGGACAGTATGTTTTTCAAGAAAACAATTCTTCCCGATCGTCGGTTTCGCGTTCCCGTCAATATTCCTCCATCTTTACAACTAGCAGATATTGACATGAACAGCCAAAAGAATCAGGAGTGGAACATCTGTACTTTAACGCTGATGAGTCAGGCTGGTTTAATCGAATTTGATGCCGATGAACCGCCGCGAAGAAGAAATTTTGAATCGAACGACGCTTATCAAAAAGCTTGGGAACTGCACCGAGAATCCCGCTTTATTCGTATTCTAGATGAATCGCATCTGAATGAACAAACCTGGGGATATAAAGTAGAACCAATTCGCCAACAACGCCAAAACAGGAGCTATAGAAACTTGGAATTGATGCGCGAGGCTTTACGACCAAAACGTTGTATTTCGGAAATCTTAGCTGAAGCTTACACAATACCCACCCGTGCAATACCAGAACCGAGAAAGCAGGTGATAGTTTCTCGTGCTTGCGGCGGATGTCCGATTTGCAGAAAAAATAGGGACTCGCTATTTGCAGGAATTATGCCCGCGCCGATATCTGTATGGCAAAATCCTAAACTTTTTGTAGGTGAAGAACTAGAACGATTGCTAGCAGGAGATAAATTAATGCTAATTTTATATGAATCTATGGAGGAGAAAAATTGGAAACGTAAAATCCCTCAAGTTTTTCAATGGTTGAGGGAGCAGGGAATTAGGAATTTAGTTGTGAGTCGCGAATTTTATAGTACATTAATTAAAGAACCAAATCTAATCCCAGATGCTTTTCTCTTTTTGTTTGAAAAATACCAACCCATTCTGATGCCGCGCATTCCCACCCTGATCTTTCATCCGCCCGGAAAGGCTATTCCTGAGAAATATCTGTCACCAAACAGAACTTCTGACGCGCCGCTGATTATCCTGCTTCCTGTAGATACACCCGATCCCAGTCGCAATGACCGCAAGCTGATCGATATTTTTTCGGGGAAATCTTTTATGTTTGACCACTTTTGTAAGGAGGTTAATTTATGAGCGTATTAAAAACTACTTTGGCTGCTCCTAGTATAATGCGAGGCATATTTAGATATTTGCTTCAAGCCCCTAAACAGCGTGAAAACAGGGAAAAAATGACTCGGCTGCTTTCTCCTGATAAATTGTCAGAAGGGAGAAACAAAAGTGCCGAACATCCGATGTTTGATGTGGCATTAAAAGAGAGTATTAAGTGCGGCTTATTAATCGAAGAGAATGAGGATATTGCTATAAATGGTAATCTTCCCGAAGCATCTAGACATCCTCAAACGGGCGATAAGTTGTTACCAGATACGCTAGTACAGCTATTTTTTGCTTCTGATAAGGAAGATGAAGATTTAGGCCGGCTAATAGCATGGTATTTAGCGCAAGACATTTATGATGCTCCCGGTACATGGAAAGAAGTAGAACAGCGCGTCGACGAACAGAGAGTTGCTGAGTCTTTAGATTTGAAAATATCCAGCGATACTCTGTCTAATCAACTCGCGCACTGGATGTGTTATTTAGGGTTTGCTTGGGGTCATGCTTTAGGCTCGAACAAAAGAATAGTTCCTGAGCCAAATGCTTATCTCAGACGAAATTTAAAAGAGTTATTTCAAGGAGAAGCACAAGCTAAACTTTCGATCGGAGAGTTTGTCGATCGTTTAGCTAAAAAATGTCCTCTGTTTGAAACTGGCAAATTTCGAGAACAGGTTGAGGAAAAAATCGGTTTTCGCTTACCCAATCACTTATCCACTAGCACGGCTTTTGCTTTATTCCGCCTTCAGGATGATGGCTGCATCCAGCTTATAAAAGAGTCGGATGCCGATTTATTCATCCTTCCAAGTGGTGACAAAGAAGCAGGATTTTCTCATATTATTTGGACGGGAATAGAACTATGACTTTTACAAAATTTGTTTGCTGGGATGTGGAGCGAGTTAGTCGCGTGATGGGTGTGGAAGCTACCCAAACGGCCGATAGTATATTTCTAGCAACTCACCATCCGATTGCTATGTACCGCCAGGAACTTATCGAAGTACCGTCGCGAGTTCCCTACAGTGAAGAACAATTTCTGAAAGACTTTCTCGCTGAAAAAGATTTCGCTTTCGTACCAGTTTTAGGAAGTTCTGGCACAGGAAAATCTCACCTGATTCGCTGGCTGGCCGCCAATATTGAATCGACACAGCAGCGTCGAGTTTTGCTGATTCCCAAAATTGGAACGAATCTCAAAGATATTATCAGTTTAATATTAGAAGGGATGGCAGGAGCAACCTTCGATGAATACCGGCAGCGTTTAAATCGAGCCACTAGCACCTTAACAGAAGCCCAAGCCCGAGAACAGCTTTTGAATCAGCTTGCTGCTGCGGTTGGCCCAAATGGTCGGGGCGATCGCACAAAACTTTCTGAACTAGAAGATTATCTCGTTGGTACTGTTGACTCTCTACTATACGATCCGTTTTTCCGAGAACACTGGCTAAAAGATGGAGGTATTATTCATCAATTAGTTATCCACATTCTCGGACATCGAGATACGGTAGAAATTGTTGAAGAACGGCGGCAATTTTCGCTTGATGACTTGCCTCTTAATGTTTTAGACTTGCAAAAAGCTGGGGAGCGATCGCGGGAATTTTATAGCTGTCTAATCGGCAATGAGAATATCCAAAAGGCAACTGTAGATTGGTTGAACCGTCATTTAGATGAAGCGATCGCTCAGGTTTTGAGCCTCGGACGAGAAGACTTGCAAAGATTAATGCGAGAAGTTCGCGAAACTTTAGCCAAAGAGAAAGTAGAATTAGTTTTACTGATTGAAGATTTTGCCAAATTTCAAGGAATCGATCGCGAAGTTTTAGAAGCAGTTTTAGCGAGGCCGCAACAAGCCGGAAGCAAATCTTTGTGTGCGATGCGAACGGCGCTAGCTTGTACTACGGGATATTTTGACGGTTTGAGGTTAGATACTGTTAAACAGCGGATTACTTTTAGCGTCAATCTCGATGTCGGTACAGTTGGAAAACAACAATCTTTAGTGAATTATGCAGATATCAAACAATTTGTGGCTCGATATCTCAACGCGGTGCGTTTGGAGGATAAAATAATTCAAGATTGGGCTAAGTCTCGCAATAATGAAGATTCAGATAAAGCAACTTTAAGTAGTGCTTGCAATGAATGCGAACACAAACTAGCTTGTCATGCAGGTTTTGGAGAAGCGGATGGTTTTGGTTTATATCCCTTCACGCCTGAAGCCTTAGAGCAGATGCTTTCCAGAGTCAACCCGGAAACTTTTAAACCTCGGATTTTGATTAAAGATGTTCTTAAGTGGACGCTAGAAAATTCTATTTCCGATCTTCAGCATGGAGATTTTCCTGCTATTTCTCTGCGGGAACATTTTGGCAAGATGCGACTGAGTGCAATGGTTCAGGCAGATATTAAAGCCAAAGACCAACAAAATTACGATCGCCGCCAAACTCTCCTCGATTTGTGGACTGATAGTAACGAGCTTTATGATTTGCATCCAGAAATTCACTCTGCATTTGATATTCCGGCGCTGGGAGTGAATGTGCAGCCGACCAAAGTTTCACCATCTGTTTCGCAGGCTAAAGAGTCTAGAAAATCGGTTAATAATTATCAAGTTGAGGCGCACTCTCAAACTGAAAAAGTTCCTGAAAAGCTGACGAATCAACTGCAAATTCTCGATCGCTGGAATAACCAAGAAATTTTTCCGCAAGATATCGGTGGAGAACTGCGACCGTTGATTTATTCAGCTATCGGCTATCGGATAGAATGGGATGCGGAAATGCTACTTAAGGGGAGTTTTGCTGGTAGTGGGACAACATACTTTAAAAGCAGAAATATTACTTTTTACAGCCCAAAAGTTACGAGGGAGACGATTTCTGGAGTTAAACTATCTTTTCCTCTTAATCCTGACGATCCTGATGAGTTTCGAGAAAGCGCGATCGCCTTCCAAGCCATTTTACAATACAATCATTATAAGCATTGGAAGTTCCCCGATGGCGATCGCTACTTCCGCGCCTATGCTAAACAACTTGAGGGATGGAGTCAGTATGTTGTTGACCAGATTCGCCTGTATCCCCGCGAGTCTGGGGAACCCTGGAACCCTTTACCTGCGGCAGTTGAGCTACTGGCGATCGCCGCAACAATGGCAGGACATCCTACAAATTCGATGGAAGATTTGATTAATAGTTTGTTTCTCGACTTAGAAGCAAAAGATTTAGAAAATCGTTCAGCTAACTGGAAAAAACTATTTAATAGCTTGAAAAACCAGCGTGAGGCTTTACTAGAAATTGTCAAAAGTCGCACAGCTTGCACAAAAGGAAGTTCTAAACAATTTCAGATTATTGATGTTGTACAAATCCTAGACCCATTGAAACAGGTTAGCAAATCTTGGCAACCTCAATGTGAAATTCCGGCTGATGTTCGAGAGAAGTTTCCCGAAATTGATAAAGCGCGTCAAGCTGCGGATGAACTGCTAGAAAGAGCAATTCAGGAAGAGTGCGATCGCCAACTTGCTGTTTACAATTATCTAGTAGCTGAATTAGGGGAAGACATCAAGAAAAAAGATGTTACCGATTTAGTAAAGCGGGCGATCGATAGCTCGCAAGAAGCTGGTGTATTTCGAGGCCGAAAGAGTGTCGATGAGCTAAAATCAGTATTGGAACAGTTTAAACGAGTTGAGATTTCTAGCTATTTAGAAACAATGAAGCGCGTGCAAACTGAGAAAGATAATTCCGATAGTAAACCGGGGAAGCTGCTTAAGTATCTCAGTGAAAATCATCAAAAAGCAATGACAGAGGCTTCCGAATTTATCAGCACCACTAACAATTTTCTTGATGCTTCTATAGCCGAGGTGAATAACCGAATTGAAGATTTAGAAGTGTCAGGTGGTGCAACAGTAGAATCTTGCCATAGAGCTATTCAAGATGGATTGGCTCAACTGCGAAATCTAATTACTGAAATTAAAGGATAGATAATATGCTTCTCGAAAAATCCACTCAACTGATTGAGTTATCTCAAAATAAAATTAATCTTCAGAGGTATGCAACCAATCTTGAAGGCTTTCAATCTCGACAACAACAAATAGAGCAAGCTGTGGCTATAACTCTACCTCTCGTTCAATGTTTGAGAGCTTTTCATCAAAAAGGAATTACCAATTTTCATTTCACTCAAAATGATGAGATTCTGCTGACATTTATTGCTAATGTTGAGGCAGAATTTAAAAAAAATCCTGAATGGATTATACCAAATGAAAATTTTAATAAAAAGAATTTCACTTCTAGGATAGAGCAATTACAAAATTCTCTGAAAGAGCAATTGAATCAATCTTGGCTGGTCTACCGAAGTCAAAAAATGCCCAGCACTAATAATGAAATCCTAAATTTATTGGATAAAGTTTCGGCATTTAAGCAAACTGTCCAACGGATTAGAAGTTTAGATTCGCAAATTCAGGAATCAAACTCAATTCCCAAAAGCAGTGAGGATTTTGAAAGAGTCGATCGGCTAATTGAGCAATTAAAGCAGTGCTGGGATGGCTTAAATTCTGATGAAGTTCCTGAAGCCGTACTCTGTTTTCTGAGAGTTGCCGCTAATGAGGGTGCTACCCGGAGTCTTTTAACGCCAGAGGTAAAAGATTGGTTGACTAAACATGGTCTGATTGATTCTTTACGAATTCGCTTGACCTAATAAATGGTTTGCGATTGTTCAAGAAAATCACTGACGCACCCTACTGCATTTTCTGGCGTACAGACAAAGTGCGATCGTTTTTGCTCTGGTAAGGTGCGTCAGCAGCAAATTGTTTGAGTTGAGTCAAATCTCTTGACTGACTCACCCTACTGCATTTTCTAGGCTACTAGCAATGCCGAAAGTTGTCAGGCGATCGGTAAACCAGTAATATTTTTGATGATTGTCTATTAGACATCTCCAAAAAATAAAATATCGCGTAGGAGTGTGAGCGAGTTCCGACTGGCGAGGGTGAAGCTTTTGGGTATAAAATCAAAAATTTTTTAACATGAATTGTCGCCCAAATGCTTCACCCCTACATCTCTACACAAGCTTGAGATTAGCATTGCCAGTTACATTTTTAATCGCTATATTTCCCCCCTTACTATTGACTTATTGAATCTGCTAAAGACTCATTAATCGCCTCATCCTCAGAATGCAATTCAGCTTGATGAATTCGATCTGGAATTAGCCCCTCCGGCCGCACAATCATCATCACAACTAGAGTTAGACCGAAGAGAAATAAACGCATTTGAATCGGGTCTAAACTGGTAGCTAGAAAGTCTTGCAACTGGGGAATTGCAATCCTAGGTATTACAAAAGTATTCAGAAAACCTTTGAGGACTTGTGCTAGTTGGGGTAGATAAAGTCGATCGGCAGACATGATAATGATAGCGCCCAAAATCACCCCAGTCATGTTGCCCAATCCTCCTAAAATTACCATACACAGGATGATGACCGAGACGGAAAAATCGAAGACGCTCGGAAAAACGGCGCTGATATAAGCGGCGTAAAACGCGCCTGCAAACCCCGAAAAGGTCGCTCCCATCGCAAAAGCCGAAAGTTTGGTTTTGACGATGTTAATGCCCATTGCACTAGCCGCTAATTCATCTTCGCGCATGGCATTCCATGCCCGTCCCAAACGGGAATCTCGCAGCCGCGAAATCATGAAGTAAGCGAAGACCACTAATAGTAAAATTAGGTAATACCAGGGAAAGTAGTTGCCGGTACTAAAAGTGCCGATGATGGGGAGAGATGGACGCCCGATCGGGTTAATTCCGTATTCGCCGTTGGTGAGGTTAAAAGGTCGATCGCACCCAACGAGACACAACACCAACTCTGGTTTCCCCAACAACGAAGCCACAATCTTCGAGACTGGTTCATCGATCCGAATCGCTGTTAAATTTCTAAATACAACCGGGATAATTTCGCCAAAACCGAGGGTAACGATCGCCAAATAATCGCCCTTGAGCCGCAGTGTCGGAATACCCAGGATTACGCCTGAGAGCCCAGCTACACCGGCGGCGATCGGTAAAACTATCCAAAAATTCCAAGCAATATTTACCTGTCCAGAAGATAGCAAAGCCGTCGTGTAAGCGCCGATCGCAAAAAACGCCGCATATCCCAAATCCAACAAACCCGCAAAACCCACAGTAATATTCAAACCCAGCGCCAACATAATAAAGATTTGAATCTGTACTACAGTAGCAATCCAGCCAGTTTTAGCCTGAAGATCGATGAAGGGGAAAAGAATTAGAATAAAAGCTAATGTCACCAAAGTTGCCAATCGCTGGCGTTCATTTGGTAAACCTTGTAGAGCACCCATTAATGTAGCGGTAAAAATTGCGATCGCCAAACTGGAAATTCCGTACAGCAACGTAGTCGGCAAATCCACAGTAGATTGACCAGAAAAAGGTCTAATCAAAACCCCTTCCACCACACTAGCAGCTAACAGCCAAACCCCCAATCCCAAGCCCGCTAAACAGCCGATTGTTGCACCCATTTTCGGGCTGTAAACCTTCTGTTCCTGACCCGCGATCAAGCCCGCGGCCGTACCCATCAGCCAGCCGATAACGGTGCCACTCCAACCGCCGAATAGGAGTACAGTCAAAGAGGCGATCGCCCCTAAAATACCACTCGATTTAATTGCTTGGATTATCTTGTTTGACATATTCCCTATTCCCCATTCCCAAATTACACTTTTTCCTGAACATTCTCGCCCAACAAACCCCCTGGGCGAAAAGCCAAAATCACCACCAAAACCCCGAAAACCCAAGCATTAGTCCAGCGACTCGACAAATATTGATCGCTTAAAGACGACAACACCCCAATCAAAACCCCTCCTAACATCGCCCCCACAATATTACCAATACCCCCCAAAACCGCCGCCGTAAAAGCCCTCAAACCCGCCGTAAACCCCATCGTAAACACAATAGTATTGTTATACAAACCCACCAAAATTCCTGCCGAACCAGCCAAAGCCCCACCAATCAAAAAAGTCAGAGCAATAATCTGATCTACATTAATCCCCATAATTTTAGCAGCATCGCGGCTTTGAGCCGTTGCCCGCATCGCCTTTCCCAGACGAGTGTACTGCACAAATACATGAAGCAAAACCATCAATACCAGAGCCACCACCAACACAATTAAATCTTTCGTAGTAAATACAATAGTCGTTTGAATTCCCAAATATTTGAGAATATCAACTCGCGGCAACAAATCGGGAAAACTTTTCGGAGCAGCCGAATTAGAACCCATCACCGGAATAAAAGCTTTCAATCCTCCCCAAAATAATCCCATATTTTGGAAAATAAAAGAAACCCCGATCGCCGAAATTAAAGGAGCTAAACGAGGAGCATTTCGCAAAGGTCGATAAGCATACTTTTCGACAACAATATTCAGTCCAGCACAAAACACCGAACATACAATTAAAGCGACTAACATCACCGGTATAGCAGTACCTAAAGGTGCGCCGTCTTGAATGCCAAAAGCCCCGAATACAGTTAGGGAAGCAAAAGCACCCAACATATACAAATCGCCGTGAGCAAAATTGATTAACTCAATAATGCCATAAACCATTGTGTAACCTAAAGCAATAATTGCAATCAGCGCGCCGTTGACCAAACCCACTAACAATTGTTGAATGAGGACTTCAGGACTTCGGATTATTTCGCCAACAATTTTCGGCAAGTCAAATCCGGCGATCGGTCCTAATAGCAAAACTATATAAACTACACCTATATATAAAAGAATAATTTTCCAGTTTTTCATAACTTTCGGTAATCGGTAATCGGGAATCGGGAATTGTGGAGCGAGGCAGAAACCGGGTTTTTTTCCGAAACTACTCGATCGAAACCTTAAATCCAGTAAAAACCCGGTTTCTTTAGTATGAATGCGTCTTAGACTGCGATCGGTAATCGATAAAATGACAACAGTCAACTGACAACTGACAACTGACTAATTATTCAGTCTTGAGCGGGCTCACAAACTCCCACTTGCCATCTTTAACAACATTTCCTGACATTGTAGTCAAGCTAGTGTCGCCATTAGCGTCAAAACTCCAAGGGCCAAGTACGCCGTTAAAATCTTTAGTTGCCAAGACAGCATCGCGGATAGCAGCGCGGTCATTTTTGCAAACCTTATTAATTGCGCCGATAATCACTTTAGCAGATTCAAAAGCATAAGCTGCATAAGCTTCTGGTTCAGCATTATATTTTGCCTTGTAGCTTTCGTACCACTTCGCGCCCTCACCAGTCAATTCTTTAGGAGGTAAGCCGCCAAAGGTAGCATAAACTCCTTCGGCATCTTTGCCTCCGGCATCAATTAAAGCTTGCTCTTTAATGCCATCCGGGCCCATGAATTTAACAGCATCAGCGGCCATCCCGACATTTCTCATGTCTTTAATTATCTGTCCAGCATTGCTTTGAGTAGTGCCACCAAAGTAAATCATTTCTGGATTTAAAGCTTTGATCTTATTCATTAAAGCTTTGTAATCACTGGCTTTGATATCAATTCCCTCGCGGCCGAGGACTTCAATTCCCAAAGTTTTAGAACTTGCTTCAAAAATGTCAGCAATGCCTTTGCCGTAGAGTTCTTGGTCGTCGAGGATGTAGACTTTTTGGACTCCTAAAGATTTCGCCCAGTTGGCGGCGACAGCACCTTGGAGGTCATCAGCCGGGACAACGCGGGTGAAATTGCGAGTGCCTGTAGGGTAATAAATGTTGGGTTCTTTGGGTTCACCTTTTCCTGGTTTTGTCAAGCCCGGATAGGTGTTTGCCGGACTTACCATCACTACATTAGCTTGGTTGAGCACGGGAATTGAAAGTTTGGCCGCACCGGAGTTATAGTGACCGATCGCAGCAACTACTGAACCGTCGGCGGCGACTTTGTTGGCGTTAGATGTTACCTGGCTTGGGTCCCATTTGCCAGCCGTGGCGGTGGCATCATCGAGAACTTCGTATTCGATTTTGATTTTGCCGTCGCAGGCTTTGGAGTCGGTTTCGGCGAGGGCTTGTTTGATGCCGTTGACCATTGTTTGAGCTTGACCCAATGCGCTACCTGTCATGGGGAACATGGAGACTATTTTGACGGTATTTGGATCGGCGGGGCTGCTGACTGCGACGGGAGAGGCTGCGGGAGAGGTTGCGCTAGAGGTTGCGGGAGTGCTTCCGGGAGTGCTTCCGGGGGTTGTGGCGGTGGGTGACTTAGGACTTTGACAACTGGCGCAGAGTGTGGCTATTCCTGCGGCAAGCAGTAATTTCCGCAACCCTGCGGCGTTGAGATGCTGTGTTGAGTTGGTTTTTGAGGGGGCGATCGTACTTTTGCTCTCTGATTTCTCTGAAAAGTTCATAGGTTGGTTGGTTTGTTGCTTGCGTATACGCATATTTTCACTCTGTCAGTCTGTAAGTCAAGAGTGAGCATCGAAATTTAAAAAATTGATGCCTGTTCTCAAACACACGCCCCTGCGGTAACATCAGGACTTGCACCAGATCTGCTGTCTGAGAGGTGGCGGGGGCTGCGGGTACAATGGGTAGTGGCAGTCGCCAAAATACCTAGATTTACCGAGATTTTTTTAGATCTTGCTGATTTAGAATATGTAGTGATCGATCGCCTAAAAGTATCTCTAGATGCGATCGCACAATTTTGCCAGCGCTGGAACATTGTCGAATTTGCCCTGTTTGGTTCGGTGCTGCGGGATGATTTTCGCCCTGATAGCGATGTGGATGTATTGGTCACCTATGAGCCATCGCACCGCCTCACGCTGTCTAATTTATTGAGTATGCAGGAGGAGATAGAGCATTTATTTCATCGTTCTGTGGATTTGGTTGAAAAGAAGCAGTTAGAAAATCCCGATCGGCGATCGAACATTTTGAAAACCTATCGAGTGATTTATGCAAGCGGGCGATCGGGATAGTGCTTCACTTTGGGACATGGCGCAAGCAATCCGTCGGATTCAGGAGTTTACGGCTGATGCCTCATGGGAGACTCCGGCTTGAAAGTGTTTTTATGCAAAGTGCCGTAGAGCGGCAGTTTGGGATTTTGGGGGAGGCAGCGGGCGAGAGTTTCGATCGAGTTTCAGCAGTTCCATCCCGAAATTGATTGGCGAAATGCGATTAACTTACGAAATATTTTGGTTCATCGTTATGACCAAGTGAGACCAGAAGTTATTTGGAATATTGTGACAAGTGTTTTGCCTAGTTTACTGGTACAAGTAGAGGCATTATTGCCGCCGTTACCTGATGATAGTTGATATCAGATCTGACCGAATTGGCCCCACGCTTTCCCGGCTGTCCGCTCCACCCTACTGTTAGAGCGCTCTTTCGATCGACAAAACGCATTCATTCCTCGTTGACTTAATTAAACAGAAATGGTTTAACAGATAGAATCATACGATCTAACTCTGTTTTGTTGTGTTTGAGAAGATCGTGTCCCCATAATTCATTCGTGTTATTGGAACAGTCATTTGCAAGGGCTTCTCCGATCTTCTCTAGCTTGCCCGTCCCGATACTTTCAAACTTCTTTTTAATACCCTTTAAATCTTCTGGTTCAGATAACACTCCAAGAATAAACACTCTATCTTGCAGATCCTCTGGAATCTGACTCTTTACATAACTCAATCGCTCTCCTCTCCGATCGAAATCAATCAGCAAGACAATCATTCTTTTTGGAAATCTTCGCATTTCAGAGACATGATTGTCTTTGAATTTATCCACAACTTTTCCCCAACCATCAGCAATCGGTAAGACTTGAATAGCAGGTTCATTAACGTTTGAGTCGAGAATGAATCCGGTGGCAATTTGGCGATTAGCATCATCTTCTGGCAACACAAAAACATGGGGTTGATACTTATTCACAGTCATAATTCTATGTCGCCGCGAATCAAGGTATCTACAAGATCGCCACTGACAGGTATATCACTGAGCAACCTAACTAAGGTTGGCTCTAAGTGACTTTTTCGATCGAGTACAAAGGTATTTTCATTTGAAAACTTTCGGATTGCTTCCTCATTATGTGAGGTCGCTATAATCTGACCGCTATCCTTAAATGAGCGTCGTAGTGATGCAACAAAATGTCCAACCTCTGACAGAGAAAGATAGTTATCAGGTTCGTCCCAAAAGCAAAAAAGTGGCCCGTAGTATTTGTTGGCAGCTAAGACAACAGCACAAAGAAAAAAGCATTTCTCCCCATCAGATAAGTCTTTAAAGTCAACACTCAGATTGGCATTCTTTGCTTCAAACCGAACCACCATACTTTTAGAGTCTTTCCCGATCTGTTCATTCAGAAAATCCTGAATGTCAGGCATAACTTCTCGGAGGTATCTGTCAGCCTGTGTGTAAGCAGCAGGGTAGCGACTGAGTAACCCAGAGAACCACTCCCCAAAATTTGAACCGTCTCGTTTTGGCTCCAATGTTTCCCCATTAGAGTCTCCAGTCATCAGGCTTGGAATCGGGGCTAAAATAATCGTGCGCGCCAGCCAAGTCTTGAAAATACGAAGCGGATCGGTTTCTGATTGTTCTTGAATCACTGGAAGAGCAACGAGATGCCAATCCACCAGAAACTGAGCTTCAAGATTTCGCGGGCTGGTGTAAAGAGTGACTTGGGCTTCTTTGCGAGAGTAAATTGGATTTCCTGAAATTAACAGTTGCTCTTCAAAAACTCGAAGCTCTCTAAAGTTTTCTGGTAATTCCAATGCCAGAATATATTTGTATAATTTATTGTCAAGTAATACTTCTATCTCAAATCGAATTGGAACATCAGACCTGCCTCGATTGAAATCTTTCGGATCGATAAGACCAAGATGATTTTTATCAAAATCACGCATTCTGTTAATGCCTCGACCGATGTGTTGAAGGATTTCCAATACAACACGGATGGTTGATTTACCTGCACCATTTTTCCCAATTAAAAGGGAGGATGGCATCTCTTTGAGAATCAGTTCAAAGTTCTCCAGGCATCTGAAGTTATGTACGTATAGTCTTTGGAGCATAGAAAAACGACTGCGAGGAGTCAAAAGTGAAAAAAATGGTCAGCTTAATTAACCAATATACAATATTTCCACTTCAGAGCACCTAAATAGGTTGTAGTAGATGTAGGGGAGTCCCCCCGTACCTACCCCGGATGAAGCGACGCAACTGAGCGGGGGATTGCCCGTACAAGATTATGCGGAAAATATGAACGGGCGATCGCCCTTTCAAGTCTGAGTTAACTCACATTGTCACAACTACAGTTCCCAAAGATCAACTAGACTGCGAAATCAAATCCGAATCCTTTTTTTCCTTTGAGCGATCGACTGAAAAATCTTCATAGTACGATCGCTCAGTATTCACATCCCACAAATCGTGCTTTTCCCCCAGAATATTTCTCACAGCCAATATCCCCGTCAGCATAGAATGGTCTTGATTGTTGTATCGGTGCATACCGTTTCGCCCGATCGTCTGCAAATTCTCAATTCCCTTCAAAAAACCTTCCAGAACCTGCAAATGTCCGCGATATTCGCCATCATAAACAGGATAAGCTTTGAGTTGCCGTATCACAACTCCATCTTCAACATCCGCAGTTGTTGCTAAGCCCAAACCAACCAACTCGCGACTTGCTAATTCCACAAGTTCCGCATCCGACATTTCCCAAATCTCGTCCCCTACGCTACAGAAATATTCCATTCCCAAACAACTTTTGCTAGCATCGGGAACTAAAGCAGCGCTCCAATTCTTAAAGTTTTGAATTCGTCCAACTTTGACTGAGGGAGAGTGAATGTAAATCCAGTTGTCGGGAAACAAATCCTGGCGATCGACAATCAGCGAGACAATCAAAAAATCTCGATATTTGAGCGATCGCGCCGCGTGCAAAACCTCTGGTGGCGGCGGCGGCTCCATTCTTTCCACCAAGGCCGATATCGGCATACTGGTAATGAAATTATCCGCCGAAAATTGCACTAATTCTCCGTTATGTTCAGCAGTAATACTTTTAATTTTGTTGCCTTCACGCTCCAAGCTAATCACTTTAGTATCGAGGTAAACTTTGCCCTCTTTACTTTCCACAGCTTCCGCGAACCTTTCCCACATCATCCCCGGCCCCAAAGCCGGATAATCAAACTCTTTGATTAATGTTTTAGTATCATTGCTACCAAACAAAGCATTAATTATTGCTGTTGTGAGCGACAATCCTTTAATCCGCTGCGCCGCCCAATCTGCTTGAATTTCCGAACAGGGAATGCCCCAAACTTTTTCAGTGTAAGTTTTGAAGAATGTTTTGTAGAGGCGTTCCCCAAAACGATTAATCACCCACTGCTCAAAAGTTTTTTCTTCAGGAAGCGGCCAAATTCTCACTTTCAGGTAGCTCAACAAAATTAGCAGACTTTCAACTAGGCCCAAATTAAATAGAGTATTGAAGGCACTTATCGGATAATTAAAAAAACGACCTCGATAATAAATTCTGGACAAGCGAGGCACTTTAATAAACTCATTTCCTAGTACCTCTTGCCACAACTGCTGCACGGCTTCAACTTTAGTATAAAAGCGGTGGCCACCAATGTCGAAACGATAGCCTTTGTAGGTTTCAGTGCGAGCTATTCCCCCAACTTTATCACCTTTTTCTAGTACCACAGGGATGATACCTTGCTTGACTAGCTCGTAAGCTGCGGTCAAACCGGCGGGTCCAGCACCGACGATCGCAACAGGATAATGTTTCACGCTTGCCTACCTCTAGTTTTTGATCTGACTATATAATTCTGTCATAACTTCTGAAATTAATAGATGCACCCGTGAATACCCTGAGAAATTCTCGATCGATTGAAACATTTTAATTCTTCAGTTGGCCTTGAGCGATTGAGCTGACACCGGCAAGCTAACTTTCGCGGCCCAAGGCTTTTTTTGGGATAACAGATGGCGAGCCGTGCCGATCGCAAAAGCCAGTCCGCTATAAAAGTAGTAAAGCCAGTGCCAAGGAATAGTTTTGATGGCGAATATGATACCATGCTTCCGGTGAAAAAAGCGGTAAAGCGAAGCATTCAAGGCAGTCAGCGGTATTGCCAATAAGCTAGCCAGCACCAGAGTTCCCGGCCACCACAACGCCCCCAAAACTGCCAGCAGCACTGCATAAGTTAAAACTATGCTGACGCGGCTCGAAACTTGCAAATTGAGGTCATTGTTCAATTTGCGATCGCGCCAAATCAATTCAGTCCAAGGCAGTGCTCGGTAGAAAAAATCAGCTCTCAGTAACGAAATCGCTTCCCACCGCTTTAAGTGCTTCACTTGTAATGTTTTACACAGCCTAATTCTGTAACCGGCTTGTTTCAAACGGTAGCCCAGCTCAATATCTTCTATAGAAGGTCGGCGATAACTTTCATTAAAGCCACCCATCAGCAAAAAAATTTCCCGACGCATCAATCCACAAGCGCCCCAAAAAGTCGAAGCTTCTTCATTACCTGTTTGGTGTACGTAGTGGTGCAGCAAATTCCTGTACTGCGACAGAAAATCGGGATCTCCAGGAGCATCGTCGTAGGAACCAATCGCCGCAGCCAAGTACGGATTATTTTTGAAGACCGAAATCGCATATCCTACAGCTTCTGGACAAACAGCCACATCAGCATCCACGAAAAACAGAATATCTCCCTTCGCAGCCAGGGCACCCAAATTCCTTGCCCGCGCTGGGCCGCCGGATTCGGGAATTCTGATTAATTTAGCGCCAAATTCTTGAGCCAGACGCCAGGAACCATCGCTGTCGCCATCTGCTACTACAATAATCTCGATCGGTCTCGGTACAGCTTCAGCCAGTTTTGACAAACAAGTACGGAAGTACGATCCCCCGTTGTGAACCGGGATAATCACGGATACAGTCGGATCTGCGGTAGAAATCATCACCTAAATCGTTTAAATTACCTGAAAAAAATACTTGGATTTTTGAGATTTTACAGATGCTAATTTACCAAGAGTAAAATCAGCTCTACTTTTCTGTTTATAACCCGATCTTTGTTTTTATTCAAGTAGATTTTTGGGCTGACGTTTTTGACTGCATTTTTCTCTTGCTATACCAGTATCCTACGCCAGATCTTGCTGATCATGAAAGTATCAATACAACAGCTTTACACAATCTTTAAAAATACCATTGTTTTTGTAAACCTGATAAAAATACTCACCAGCATTTTTGGTTGACAGTCTTAGCATCAAACAAAAATTTGCGATCGCCAGTACATTCAGTATTAAATATTACATTATACACCTAAGTAGCTCCCGTTGCTGTCAGAACCAGCCCCCACAGCTTTTGTACAGGCTCGATCGGCAAAGTGACTTTGACACCAAGTTTCTTTGCCGACTCTATATAGCACACTTTGTGATTTTTAGCAACAATCTTAAGAGATATATTTGTAAATAGCAGACGGTGTGCGATCGAGCTTTAGTTATTTGCTAACATTTTGCTAACATAGCGTTAGCTGAATTCCCTCGCATCCGAACTTTCAAGCCCAATTTTTAGGAAACAAGTTGCGATCGTGCATGAACATCACCAAAAACCATTAGACCAGCCTTTAGTTTCAGTCATCATACCTGCTTACAACGCTGAAATCTTTATTGCTAAAACCCTAGAGTCTGTATTATCTCAAACTTATCAAAACATAGAAGTTTTAGTCGTTGATGACGGCTCTTGGGATCAAACTGCTGAAATCGTCAAATCTTTCGCCCAAAAAGATAGCCGACTCAGCTTATTGCAGCAATCAAATGCAGGCGTCGCCGCCGCGCGCAACCTCGCAATAGAAAAATCTAGAGGCGAATATATTGCTCCCATCGATGCCGACGATATTTGGTACCCGCAAAACCTAGAAAAACAAGTCGAATGCTTCATTAAATCAGAACCATCCGTAGGAGTTGTCTATTCCTGGTCCCTTGATATCAACGAAAAAGACTTACTCACAGGTGGATTTTACAACTCCACCATCGAAGGAGAAGTATACAAAGCTTTAGTTTATAAATATTTCATAGGAAATGCTAGTTCCTCTCTGATCCGCCGCATTTGTTTCGAGAAAGTAGGCGGTTACAACTGCAAAATGAAAGCACAAAACGCTCAAGGCTGCGAAGACTGGGAACTTCACCTCCGCATCGCCGATCGTTATCAATTTAAAGTAGTACCAGAGTTTTTAGTTGGCTACCGACAAATTACCAGCAGTATGTCTTGCAACTTTGCAGCAATGGCAAAATGTCAGGCTTTAATTATGGCAGATGTCCGGCATTCCCATCCTGAGATTCCAGCCAGTATTTATCACTGGTCTAACAGCAATTTTTACATTTATTTAGCAGTCAAAAGCAACCGGATTAGTAATCACCGGAGTACATTATTTTGGCTGTATCGAGCTTTCCAAGAAGATTTATTCATGACTCTTTTGCGCCATAATTTGTACATTTTGTCAATAGAAAGTATCTGGAAAATTCTAGTTGCACCAGTTCCTCAATCTGGGTCAGAGTTAAAATCAACATCAGCAGAGACAGAAGGCACAACAATTGCCACGATTGAGACGAGGATGAAGGTTCACAGAATGTTGCCCTCGCAAGTGTATGAAAGAATGCGATTCAATAGTTTGGCAAATCGAGAATGCAAATAAACCCAACATCAAACAACCAGATTTCTTCAAGAAACCTGGTTTTTGAGGCAAGCTATGGAAGAGGGTTAAAGAAACGAAAATTTATTTTCCTTCTTCCTTCTATAGCATTTCTCAGTTGAGTGAAGTACAGATGTCCGGTAGGGACACGGCACTGCCATGCCCCTACTGGGACACTCCAAGAGCCCATTGGTGTGAACTTAACGTCAAAAGTAGTCACAGACTGCTGTTTGACTATTAAATCTAGATCCCCCCGCATTCTTGCCCCCTACTCCCCCTTAAGAAGGGGGCTACCGGAAATGGATCAAAGTCAACCCCTACTCCCCTTCTTAAGGGGGATTTAGGGGGATCTAGACTGGGGTGAAAGCGAGATTTCTCATGGCTTTCAGGCTGGTTGTTGACACCAATGGGCACGCTTGAGTGTCCCTACATCTGTATTTCATCCGATTTAAAACTGCTATACTTATATATCTCTAAGCATGAGAAGCTGTAGCAGTTTTAGCTTTCGGCTGCTTACCATCGGGAGAAATAGATTCCCCTTCAATAAAAGACCGCAACATCCAAGCCATTTGTTCGTGCTGTGCCATCAAACCAGTCAAAAAGTCTGCGGTTCCATCATCCTTAAACTCTTCAGCGCACTGTTCGACGTGTTTGCGGAGATTGCGAATCACCAACTCGTGGTCATCAACTAAACGCGATACCATTTCCGTAGCCAAAGGCAAATCGCCGATATGTTCTTTAATCGAAGCATACTTCAGAAAACCCTCAGCAGTACCAATAGGATAGCCACCTAAAGCACGCACCCGTTCCGCCAAAGCATCAATATTTACAGTTAATGCTTGGTAGTGTTCTTCCCACAATTGGTGAAGCGATCTAAACTGCGGCCCAACTACATCCCAGTGGTACTTCTTGGTTTTAATTAACAGCAGATAAGCATTTGACAGGTCGTGATTCAACAGTTCGATAACGCCTGCACGTTGCTCTTCGGATAGACCTATGTTTAACTTACGCATTGACACTGTTTCCTAGACTCTAAGTTTCCATTGATTAAAACAGATTTACTCAGTCAATTACATCTACCCAGAGGACGATTAAAATTTAGTAAAATAGCCTCGTTTTAGGCTAAAATAATCGCAAGATAGATACCTTTAGATAGATGCGATGAAACTTTTTGTTCCGGGCCGCCTTTGTCTGTTTGGCGAACACAGCGATTGGGCCGCCGGTGATCGCCCACTCAATCCCGCTCTCGAAAAAGGCTACACTCTGATTGCTAGTATAAATCAAGGAAGTTATGTCGAAGTTAAGCTACATTGTGGTATGCTAGTTCTGTAGCTATATCGAGTTATCTGCATACTTCAATTTATCGAAGTTTGATAGAAATTTGATAGAAACTTAAAACCTCACAGAACGTTGAAAAATCAATATGTACGCTAAATCACAGGCCCGTCCAGATACGATCAAAGTTCAGTCCGATAATGGTTCACTTCGTTTACAGTTTAGTACCAAGTACAACCCCATTTTTGGGGGTAAGCGAAAACATCAAGCACTAGGAATGAAAGATGTCCCCGAAAACTGGCAAAAAGCGATCGCTATCGCGTGGCGGATCGAAGACGATTTAAGCCATCCAGAGTGGAACAAACTGTTTGATCCTACTTTTGCTAAATATGGCTTAAAAACCAAGTATACCGCTGAGTCGAAACTGGCGACCTCGGAGCTAGAACCCGATACCGAGATAACTGTAGGCGTTATGTGGGAGGCATATCTTGAATGGAAAAAAACAAAAGTAGAAGAGACTACTTTTAAATCTGTCTTTCAGTGGCTGTTTTCTAATGTACTTGCGGGAGGGACAAAATCTAACCCTACAGGCGCAAATATTCTCAAGATGACTCTTGACTCTCCGAACTTATTGCACGAATTTACTCAAGCTAAGGCGACAACAAAACGGGGAGATTATTTTGCTAAAGAGGTTAGTCTTGCTTTTGAATATGCCCGGTCAAGAGGGTTATTGCGGAACACTGACACAGAAAACCCATTTGTTTTTGATAAATTTACCACTCCCGCACTAACGACTCAACAAAAATATGCTAGCAAGAGCGTAAATGGGGAGGAGAAACAATGGCACGAAGTTCAGGATGAGAAAAAACTTGAGGAAGATAGACGCGCGTTCACTAAAGAAGAGCGCGACATCATCGTCAAAGCATTCTACAATGCACCGACAAAGTTCGGCTGTTACGCGACGTTGGTAGAATTTTATTTTCTTACGGGATGCCGTCCGGCAGAGGCTGTACCGCTCACTTGGAAGGATATTGATTTTGAACGCAATTTAATTCGATTTAGTAAATCACTCGGTACTTGTACGCGAAAAGTGAAAGATACCAAAACAGGAGAAGCAAGACTTTTTTACTTTAGCAACAACTCTCGCTTAAAAGCACTGTTGTTAAGCATAAAAGATCAAAGTTCAAATATTCTGGTTTTCCCGGATAAGGAAGGTAAACTAATGGCCCCCAACGTTGTCAGCAAGTGTTGGAACGGAACCAGATACACGCGAAAACTAAAGGATGGTACAGAGAAAGAGTATTGCTATCCCGGCGTGGTGCGTCAATTAGTGACTCAGGGTGTATTATCCGACTACTTGCCTCTATACCATACTAGGCATACTTACATCACCCTTACAGCGATCGCTAATAGACACGACAACAACGCACTGCTTTACATCGCTAGTGCTTGTGGTAACAGTGTCGATGTGATACTCAATCATTATCTAGGTTGCACCGGAAACAACAAGATCGTAGAAGTCTAACCTTCCACTCTACCCGTCCGGCCTGACAGAAATTTTCATCAGTCACTCTATCCGCATAGAGTGATTTTTTTTGTGCTTTTAAGCGGACTCGGCAGATAGATCCTACCTTTACCTAAATAAGGCCTTATTTTAGGGCTTATTAGAAAAACACTACCCAATTATTCGGATAGTGTTTTGAGTTTAGTTTATCGGCTTGGGGCCGCCGTAACTAACAAATTTCACTTGCAAAATCTTGATTAGGCGATCGCACCTTGAGTGATGATTGAATGCTTGCTACTACAAATAAGCCCTAAAATTAGGGCTAATTAATAACTATATGTTTGATTATCAAGGTAACCAGATATCACAAAGTATAGACGACCAGATATCACAAAGTATAGACGGTCTCACATTGTATAGGGCGGTAGGTTAAACGATATCGTCTTGCAGTAGACAATATATGTCTAAACCTAATAGGTTTGCAGGAATTGTATAGGGATTCTACACATTCTTTTGGTGTTAAAAGTAGTATAAAAATATCTTATTATTTGTGCCTATTTGATAAGTAGGAATTATGTAATAATTGTTACAAAAGACAGCACTAGACATAAGCAGAACTTATATAAGGTAAAAGTAGTGTCTAAATGATTCATAAGTATAAACAAGTTAAACAGCGTAGTTGCATAAGTAGATTTTATGTAGGGTTTAAATGCGATTCAAGGTGCGTAAAAATCAAACTGCGAGTCCTATGTTCATGCATGATACCCAAAATTGGCTCTCCTAGGCACGCTGTGGCGGTGGTGTGGTAGAAGTCGTTAAAACGGGGTAACTCTTGTTGTAGGGGCCATATTTCAAGTGTGGCGGGGGGCGATTTATTAGGCTGTCACTGCGATCATTGCTATCACTGTTATCACTGCGATCAGTGCGATCGCCGGTGGCTTGATCGGATTCAAACAGCCGTCATGCTGTACTGCACCTAAGATACAGAGT
>Ga0316607_1000164_pt1 | contig 27343 bp, 20 predicted proteins | sample MIS2016062E_MG_FD_207674 | JGI IMG/M metagenome (GOLD analysis project Ga0316607, IMG submission 207674) | Microbial mat bacterial communities from Middle Island sinkhole, Lake Huron, Michigan, United States - MIS.2016.062E | ecosystem: Environmental > Aquatic > Freshwater > Lake > Sediment...
CGATCGATCAAAAAAGACTTCGGCATCAAAGAACTCTTGACAGATGCCAGTTTCAGCCTCGATGAAGGCGATAAAGTCGGACTCATCGGCACCAACGGTTCCGGGAAATCAACCCTGCTGAAAATGATTGCGGGCTTGGAATCCATCGACGCGGGCGATCGCTGGGTCAATCCAGGCGCTACAATTGTCTACCTCCCCCAACAGCCGGATTTGGACGAAAATCACACGGTTTTAGAGCAAGTATTTGCCGACAGTGGCGAACAGATGGCTTTGGTGCGCGAATACGAGGAAATTTCCGATCAATTGTCCCACGGCAAAGGCGATACAGACAAGTTGATGGCGCGGCTGTCTGCGGTGTCTCAACGCATTGATGAGGTGGATGCGTGGGATTTGGAAACCAAGGCCAAATTGATTTTGACTAAGTTGGGAATTGAGGATTTTGATGCCAAAATTGGCGATTTGTCCGGTGGCTACCGCAAGCGAATTGCCTTAGCAACGGCGCTTTTATCTGAGCCCGATGTGTTGCTGATGGATGAACCGACTAACCACTTGGATGCGCTATCTGTCGAGTGGTTGCAGAATTATCTGAACGGCTACCGGGGCGCTTTGCTGCTGATTACCCACGATCGCTATTTTCTCGATCGCGTCACCAATCGGATTCTAGAGATCGATCGCGGCGACCTTTACAATTATGCTGGCAATTACGCTTATTACTTGGAGAAAAAAGCCTTAGCTGAAGACTCAGCCACTAGCACTCAGCGCAAACACGCGGGAGTATTGCGGCGTGAGTTGGAATGGCTCAAAAAGGGGCCTAAAGCGCGCAGTACGAAGCAAAAGGCTCGGATCGATCGAATTAAAGATATGCGCGCAGAGGAGTTCAAAACAGCCAATGGCAAAGTCGAGATTGCTACAGCGGGCCGCCGAATTGGTAAGAAAGTGATTGAGTTAGTCAATATCTGCAAGGCTTATGGCGATCGCATTTTAATTAAAGATTTTACTTACAATTTCACTCCCGAAGACCGGATTGGGATTATTGGCTGCAACGGTGCGGGAAAATCGACGCTGATGGACATTGTTACTGGACGAATTAAGCCGGATTCTGGCACTGTAGAAATTGGGACAACGATTCACATCGGTTATTTCGACCAACACTCGGAGGATTTGACACCAAACGAAGACCAGCGAGTTATTGAATACCTCAAAAGTGTCGGGGAATTGGTCAAAACTGCCGATGGAGAAATCATTACGGCTTCTCAAATGTTGGAGAAGTTTCTGTTTCCGCCGAATCAACAATATGCACCGATTAGCAAACTTTCGGGCGGGGAAAAGCGCCGATTGTTTCTGTTGAAGGTGCTGATGAGTGCGCCGAACGTGCTGATTTTAGATGAACCGACAAACGATTTGGATGTCCAGACTTTGACGGTGTTGGAGGATTATCTGGAAGACTTCAACGGCTGCGTAATTGTTGTGTCCCACGATCGCTATTTTCTCGATCGCACAATAGACATGGTTTTCGCCTTAGAACCTGGGGGGAATTTGCGTTTGTATCCAGGTAATTATTCGGTGTATGTAGATTACAAGAAAGCCGAAGAAGCGAAGGAGCTTAAAGCACAAAAAAGTAAAGGTAAACTATCACAATCCGCTACCCCCCCCAACCCCCCCTTATCAATGGGGGGAGAAAATCAGCAATTATCACCCTTAGCAAAGGGGGGAGAAAATCAGAAATTGGACAAACCGCGCAAACTGTCATTTAATGAAAAGCGGGAATACGAGAAGTTAGAAGTTAAAATTCCGCAGATGGAAGCTGAGAAAGCAGAGATTGAGCAGATTTTATCTCTCAATTCTCCGAGTGGGTTTAGTCAGGTGAAAAAGTTATCTGAACGTTTGGGACAATTGAATCAAGAGATCGATCGCGCGACTGAGCTCTGGTTGGAATTTGCGGAACGGGTGAGTTAATCCGATTTGAGTTTTTTAATTGGGGAGTTTAGATTGGGAATAGCTCATGTTGAAACGGATATACATTGACAATTTTCGCTGTCTGGTTAATTTTGAAATTGACCTTGATGCAATTAATTTATTTCTGGGTACTAACGGTTCGGGAAAATCAACTGTTTTTGAAGTATTGCAGAAAATCCAAGCATTGGTCAGCGGCGACAGTAAGGTAGAAGGAATTTTCAAACCAGCGGACTGCACCCGCTGGCAAATCTCACAAATTCAGCGTTTCGAGCTAGAAATTCTCGGTAATGGCGGCTGCTACACATATCAATTACAAATCGATGACAATCGAGATAAATGTCGTGTTAGGTACGAGAGTCTGCTCTTTGATAACCGGCTTTTACTACAATTTGAATTCGGCGAAGTTCAACTCTATCGAGATGATTATTCACCAGGCCCGAAATACCAGTTTGACTGGTCGCAATCTATTCTGCCTTCATTAATGCCAAGAAACGACAACACGAAGTTAACTTGGTTTAGAGAACGGATGGCGCGATTTATCATCGTGCAAGTTGTTCCCAGCTTGATGGTTGATGAAAGTAGCCAAGAACAAATGCGTTTGACTCCTAAGATGGAAAATTTTGTTTCTTGGTATCGCTACTTATCTGAAGATCAAGGTAAAGTTGCTGAAATTGGCAATATTTTAAAAGATGTTTTGAATGGATTCAACAATTTTAAGTTTGAGCGAGTAAGCGAAGATAATTTGGTGTTAAAACTGCGGTTTTCAGGAGAAAAAGATAACAGCAAGCCAATTGAATATCGTCTCAGAGAATTGTCGGACGGACAAAAAACATTAGTGGCTTTATACGCGCTGATTCACGGTACAAAATATGAAGACTATACTGTGTGGATTGATGAACCAGAAAACTTTTTAGCATTGCCAGAAATTCAACCCTGGCTGATTGAGATTTATGACCTTTGTAGTGATGGTAAACTTCAAGCTTTACTAATTTCTCACCATCCTGAGTTAATCAACTATCTTTTAGTTTCACCAATTGGCTATTGGTTTGAACGTCAAAGTAATGCTGCGGTTAGAGTCAAAAAAATTAGCAATGAAGTAGCTGACAATTCTGGATTGCCAGTTTCTGAACTGATTGCACGGGGATGGTTGAATGAGTCAGCGTAGAGTTCAGATTGTCATTCTCTGCGAGGATAGACAGCAGGAAGTTTTTGCCCGTCATTTCCTGAAAAAGCGAGGTTTCACAGGTCTATTTCGGACTAAAATTTGTCCGCCCGGTAGCCAATCTGGAGAACAGTATGTACGCAGTCAGTATCCGGTGGAAGTGAAAGCTTATCGCCAGAATAGAAACCGGGTATCGATCGCATTAGTGGTGTTAATTGATGCAGATAGGGGTACGCTGCAAGACAGACTAAATCAGTTAGCTAGTATACTTGATGAAGATGCTCAGGAAAAGAGGCGATCGGATGAGGCGATCGCAATATTCGTTCCCAAGCGCAATATTGAGACTTGGATACACTACTTGCAGGGAGAAACTGTGAATGAGGAGGATGCTTATGCAAAATATGAGAAAAATGAGGCTGTTTGCAAGACCTATGTTGAGAATTTAGCCGATCGATGTTATGCTCAGGACTTACCAGAAGATGCACCGCGATCGCTTCAAGCAGCTTGTGGCGAATTACAGTGGCTATTACCACTTTTGCAGTAATTAGTTAATAACTGAGAAACGATATTAGACCTATATTTGCTTCCTTGACAAGCACCTGGATTTATCAGTGGGGTCGATTCTTCAATTCTAAAATCTAAAATCTAAAATCGATTGACTGCTGTTACTGTCATCATTCCCCAAAACCAATCGATTTTGTATCGTTCGTTAGCGCAGCCCTCGGAGAGGATCGCAATTCCTTGCAATCCCTCATCTCGCATCATCGCTTGAAGTTCAGCCACTCCATAGGTACGGAAATGAGCGCGGTTGAAACAGCGCAGGAAAAAATCAAAAATTTTGCAAGTTAGATAATCATAACACCAATCTGTAATCACTAGACGACCATTGGGTTTTAAAACTCGTTTTGCTTCTTGGAGTGCTTGGGATGGATCTCGAAAGTAGTGAAATGCATTTATTGAAACTACGATATCAAAATAGTTACTGGGAAATGGCAGGTTGTCAGCACTACCTAGTTTTAATTCCACAGATTCAGGTAGTTTCTGTTTGGCAATTTCGAGCATTTCAGCACTAGCATCAATTCCGACAACTTCTGATTCTGGAGACATTTGTAACAGACGCTGGATTAAAACCCCGGTTCCACAACCAAGGTCTAAAATACGTTCCCCTGGACAAAACTCTAGACGGTTGAGTGTTTCCCAAATTGTGGCATTTACATAAAATGACCAGCGACTATCATATTGCTGTGCGAGGCGAGAATACTCTCTTTGAACAGGGTCTGAGTACATAATTTTTAATGTCGATCATCGCCACAACAACCCGATCGATTTAAGACTTGGGTAAGTGCGGTGTCAAGCACGATCGCACATCCAATTCCATATAGCATTTTTCAGTTGAGTGAAGTACAGATGTCCGGGGGGACAAGAGTCCGATCTAAGTCCCTCAACAATCAGGGGGATGCGAGGGGGATCTAGACTTAGCGTAAAAACGAGATTTATCAAGGCTTTTAAGCGATTGTTGGCACTAATGCGTCAGCTTGAGTGTCCCTACAGCCATCTTCTGTATTGCATCCGATTGAAAACTGCTATATCTTACTCTACCAGACAGGCGATCGCACTTGTATGTAAAGTTGGATAAGTTCGATGATCTCTTAGTCCGCGCACCTAGTTACTTTTAATCCGAGGAATATGATTCGATGAACAACAATCGACTGAAAGCTCACGCAATCTCAGCCCTAGTTACTCTAGCATTAACTGCTGCTCTTTTTATCTATTCCCCAGCCACAGCTCAAAATACTCCCACCAATTCCCGCGCACCAGGACCAACCACCGCAGCCACAACTGGGCCAACAGCGCCCCCAGAAACTTCCAAAGCTACCCTCAAAAATCCTCCTAACGCTGACAAGTCAACAGAAGTTGTTGTCGGTTTCTACCTCACCAACCTCGGTCGTATTAATCAATCAGATGAGACTTTTGATGTCAGCGGTTATTTGTCCGCAACTTGGAAAGACCGACGTCTAGCATTTGACCCGAAAGCAATTGGCGATCGGGAAATGCGTTACAGTTCCGAAAAAATATGGGAACCAGCTTTAACGATTGTCAATTCTCAATCAGCCGCCAAAAAAGGCGCGGTGGAATTAACCGCACAGCCGGACGGTACGGTCAATTATTTAGAACTCATTAACGCCACTGTATCCTCTGACTTAGATTTGAGAAAGTTTCCCTTTGATTCGCAAACAGCTAAGGTTGTTTTGGAATCTTTGTCTTCTGATGAGCGACGTATAGTGTTAAAAACAGATTCCAAGTTAACTGGATACAGTACGGATTCTTTTCTTTCTTTATCCGAATGGCAAATTCTCGGATTCAAGAGTACAGTCACTACCCAAAAATTTGAACTAGAAAATAAGACCTATTCGCGATACACTTTTGAACTCAAACTCAAGCGCAATCACGAATTTTACATCTTTAAAGTCTTTATTCCCCTGCTGCTAATTACGCTGCTTTCTTGGGCGACTTTTTGGTTCGATGCTAATGCAGCTTTTTCCACTCAAATGAGTGTAGGGATGACCAGCACCCTCACGGCAATCACTTTTAACTTTACTGTTGCTAATGCTTTGCCGAGATTATCTTACTTGACTCTGCTAGACGCATACATATTTATCTGTTATATCTTTTTCTTTTTGTCGATCATAGCTAATGTCACCGTCCATTGCTTGCTCAACAATCACAAAAATCCTGATTTCACCTCTGGGATGATACAAAAGTTTCGCTGGATGTTCCCCTTAGCTTTTATCCTCTTTCAAGGGATAGTCATGACCGTATTTTTGGGTTCGTGAAACTGAAATGCGGTTGGCGTTGCTGAACTTAGAAATATTTTAAGAGGAATTACCCAGGGGTATTGAAAAACCGGGTTTTTTAGCCAACATATTTGGTTTTCACCCTTAATCAAGGGTGAAAAACCTGGTTTCTTTAGTCCCGGTTTCAAGCAGTTGCTGCCAAAAGCAAACTTTTTATTTGCTTTTGGCGATTGTCGCCCTAGACTCCATAGTAAATCCTGGAATGTCTTGCAATTCTGTTTCGCTTAAACTGTATTGTTCGCAAACCAAACTCAGACGAGTTCCAGCAGTTTTGACAGCATTGACAGAATGAGTCAAGTCTCCTTGAAAATACACCAGTGCGTTCATTTCTGGCTTAATTTGACCGACTTGTTTTTTGTGACAACACAACACCAACTCTCCCCCTTCGAGATTTGCTGGTACCTGGACGTACAAAACGCTGACTGTCGCCGGCGGTTCAACTGTTTTGCAGTACGATCGCAAAGAGCGATCGATATGCGGATCGACGCGGGAACCTTCTTTCAGTAGCAGAGGGTTGAGGTAAAAAGCATTGCAAGCTGGCTGTAGCGCTTGGTCTAGATAGGGTTTGAAGTATGGGAAACGCTGTTCTACTTGGGCGATTTCGGAACGTTGAAATACGACGGAAAAGCCTTTTGTACCGATGAAGTCGCGGTTGAGGTTATTGATCGCAAAATAAGGGGATGCTAGAATTGCCCCTCGCAAATCGTTGAGGTAGGCGATCGAGAAAGCATTAGAATATCTGCTATAATATTTCAAGGCATCCAAGGGTAATAATTTTTTCAGGAAACAGGAGTCTGCTGGCACTGTTTTTGTACCGCTAGCTTGCGATACCTTACAGACAGGCGATCGCACTTGTGTTTAAGTCAGCCAATTAATTGGGTGAGATGTGCGATCGATCTATACCAGAATACATCACGGAATCAATATCTGCCTGACCGGCGCTCGTCAATATTAACCACAGTGTCGATCGCACGTTAAATGGAAACAAATTTCGATCAGGTAATCCAAGTTGACAGCGAGTTGATTAAATCTAGCAGGTGTGTGAAGCTGTTATGCGATCGATCTTTCAAGTCGCGGAAATATTCCACCCGGTGGTAGTTGACAAATAAGCGTTTTTGTGATACCAGAACAATTGAGTTTCTCAAGCACAACGCCAGTAAAAAATCAAAAGCATGATCAGTCATCATCATATTTTTACTTTGAGCCGAGCGCACCGGCCCACTTTTGTATAAGTTTTTTTTATACATACGAAGAGCGGATTTTTATATTTCTATGTTACGTTTTGTAATGTAAAAAATTGTAAAAAAAATTGTTGAGAAACATTCTTATTTAATTGACGATTTTGCGAGTTTTCAGAATACATTGCTACATCGTAATGAAGCTATGGTACAATTAAAATTCTATAATTTGGCGTAAGTTATAACCACTAACCAAGCAGGCTCTTCAACAGCAAAACCCTGAAACTCTTTTGAATACCAGCGCTAAGCTAGGGGGGGAGAGAGAGTTTTGCTAGATCCGAAAGTAAAGAAAAGTAAATAAAAATTTTGTTTTGTATCAAAAGTCGGTCAGAGCGCCGTGAAAGGGCTTGACAAATAAACAAAAATGTAGTACGGACTAAGAGAAAATTAAGACTGGTGACAGAAATTAAGCAACCAAGTCTCGAAAAAGTCGATCAGGCAAAGAAGTTTGCCAAAGACTAAAAATTTTGTGATGAATGAGGTACAATCTACCTGTCCAGGGGAAAGAATTGATAAATTTTACAGCTATCCTGTAGAAGTCAGAAGTTAAGAGTCTCAGGTGTAGTCGAGGAGCGCGAGCAAGAGAAAACTATGTCTCAGAATGTCACCACAAAACAGATGGCTTTGGAATCAGGCCAAGAGCCGATAACCGTAGTTGCGACCGTCGAAACAGTGCTGGCCGAAGCAGTGGCGGTAGAATCCTATGCCGATCGGTTGATGGACGAACTGTTTGAAGGAGTCGATCAAGCATTTGAGAAAAGTGGCGGATTGCCCACAGAGCCGATGCAGCCAGAAACGATCACGCTCAAGTCCATCTCGGTCCCCCAAATAGTCCTGTCGCAGTTGGCGCAGCCACGGCAGCCAGCCGAAAAAGACATAAAAGCGATCGCCCGCCAAGTCGCCCTAGAAACAACTCAAAAACAACAGTCCAAACAATCCTTCGACAAAATCCTACTCGGAGCAGCATTCGGTTCGCTAATCCTAGTCCTAGGACTATGGCTAGCAAGTAGGTCAGGACTGGTGCGCTTATCCACCACCACACCAACTGCCTCTACGTCAGCAAAGACTGGAAAAACAGTGCCAGATACCCAGTTTGTCGAATATGTGCAACGATCATTAGAGGCGATCGAACAAAAAAAAGCGCCACAGGCAAACCCGCAACTGCCGGTAGTTCCCGGAGTCGCCCCCCCAGGAACACTGCCCAGTATTTCAATTTCCGGGTCACCACCTGTAACTGCAGGTCTTTCAACGGCCGTCAATCGCATCGCCGATGCCTTAGAACAAGTCGCTATGCAGCCGGGAGCACCTGCACTCCCGGCTCAAGTGATCATCATCCCGCCCGCTCCAGTTCCAGCTCCAGCTCCAGTTCTAATTCCATTTCCAGTTCCAGCTCCAGCTCCAGCTCCAGTTCTAATTCCATTTCCAGTTCCAGTTCCAGCTCCAGCTCCAGTTCCAGCTTCAGCTACTGTGGCTCCTCAAACCGCTACGGTTTCACCCTCGCCCACAGCCCCCGCCTCTGGTCGAGCCATCGCCTCCGCCGGAAGGGCAACTCAAACTCCCGTCGCCACTTCCCCCTCCCCCTCGGAGTCTCCCCAGCCAAAGATTTTGGCTCGCGAAATCGAACCGGCAGCAGCACCCGCAGTCACCCCAGCGCCCGCAGCCCAGCAGGCAACACCGCAGCCACAATCAGCACCGCCCACCACCAGCACTGCCCAGACTTCTGCACACACGCTGGTTGGGATTTTGGAATTGGGTGATCGATCGGCAGCTTTGTTTGAAGTAGACGGCGTAGCCCGCAGAATTTATGTCGGCGAAAGCATCGGCGCTAGTGGTTGGACGCTGGCAGAAATCAAAAATCAAGAAGCAGTTATTCGTAAGGGAGGAGATGTGCGATCGGTTTTTGTTGGGCAGAAATTTTAATTAGTTAGTTAACTGTTAATTGTTAACTGTTAATTGTTAACTGTTAACTAATAAATTAATCCCTGGGAATCTCAACTGCAAAAAACTAACAAGAAATAACAAATAACCAAGAACCAATAACCAATGATATCAATTCGGGTTGCATCGGAATGTTTTAACCTTTCTAGAACGCAGAGAACGCAGAGGGAGCTCAGAGAGAGATGACTAATTCTGATGAAGAGCGGATTTTATCTCACCCATTTGCATCGGAATGTTTTAACCTTTCTAGAACGCAGAGAACGCAGAGGGAGCTCAGAGAGAGATGACTAATTCTGATGAAGAGCGGATTTTATCTAACCCATAACCCATAATATAGGACTAATAAAAAAATGGGCTTATTTGACGATTTCAGTAGATTGTTAGAAACAAAATTAGAAGAATTCTTGCGCAGCAATCCACATCTGGAATTGCAGGCCATAGAAGAACAACTCAAGGAACAAGAAGAAGACACCCTGCGGCTGATTCTCGAAATCCAGAAACAAGAGAAAAAACTGCAAGCAGAAATTCTGTCAACAGCACAAGAAATTCAGCGCTGGAACGATCGCACAAACAAAGCCAAAGCAGCTCAAAGGCTTGACCTCGCCCAAGCGGCTCAAGAGCGACAAGCAGGTTTACTGCGTCAGGGAAATCAGCGCTGGGGTCAAATGCAAGGCTGCAAAGAACGGATTGAAAAAGCTAAAGAACTTTATCACCAAATTCAGCTGCGACGAAAGGAAGTCCGAGCAAAAGCAGCCGAAGCAGCAACTCGCACTGCTGCTAAAACAGCTACTAAAACAGAGCAGAGTTGGGATACAAAGGGCTGGAATCAGAGTTCAAATTATAGCAGTTTTAGTGCAGCAGACCCTCTGGAAGAAAAGTTTAAACACTGGGAAGCTGACGAAGAACTCGATCGCATGAAACGCAACATGGGCCGATAGTTTGTAGCAAATCCCAAATCTCTCTCTTCTCTTCCTCTGCGCCCTCTGCGCCCTCTGTGGTTCAATCAATCATTCCCATGAAAAACTCGATCGCATGAAACGCAATCTCAAGCGATAATTTGTAGTCAATCTCAAATCTCTCTCTCTTCTCTTCCTCTGCGCCCTCTGCGCCCTCTGTGGTTCAATCAATCATTCCCATGAAAAACTCGATCGCATGAAACGCAACATGAGCCGATAGTTTGTAGCAAATCCCAAATCTCTCTCTTCTCTTCCTCTGCGCCCTCTGCGCCCTCTGTGGTTCAATCAATCATTCCTAATCACATAACAGAAATCTATGACTACTCAAAACACCCTAGTTTCCCCCGTCACCTGGCTCGAAGACCGAGTTATACTAATTGACCAAAACCGACTCCCCCAAGAATATAACGTAGTCGAAATTAGCTGCTGCGACGACATGGCTGAGGCGATTAAAACGATGATCGTTCGAGGTGCTCCGGCGATTGGGGTAGCAGCAGCTTACGGGATGTATTTGGGTGCGAGGGAAATCGAAACGGGCGATCGCACCGAATTTTTGACTAAACTAGAAAAAGTCGGCGATTTATTGCGATCGACTCGTCCCACTGCGGTAAACTTGTTTTGGGCAATATCGCGAATGCTCAAAACAGCAAATCAAACTAGCGGTTCCGTCAAACAAATCCCAAAAAGTTTGTTAGAAATGGCAAAAACCATTCAGGCAGAAGACTTGCAAACCTGTAAAGATATCGGTGACAAAGGTTTAGAAGTTCTCCCAGCTACACCGGAAAAATTAACATTACTAACTCACTGCAACGCCGGTGGTTTAGCCACAGCGGGCTACGGTACAGCTTTAGGTGTAGTTCGTTCAGCTTGGCGAGAAGGAAGACTCGCCAGACTTTTTGCAGACGAAACTCGTCCCCGTCTTCAAGGTGCAAAACTGACAACTTGGGAATGCGTCCAAGAAGGAATTCCCGTAACATTAATTGCCGACAATATGGCCGCCCACTGCATGAAACAAGGCATGATTCACGCGGTAGTTGTTGGTGCAGATAGGATTGCAGCTAATGGCGATGCTGCTAATAAGATTGGCACTTACAGTTTAGCAATTATCGCCAAAGCTCACAACGTCCCTTTCTTTGTCGCCGCGCCTCTTTCTACCATTGATTTTGAACTGACTGACGGGAGCAAGATTCCGATTGAAGAACGCGATCCAATTGAAATGTATCAAGTTGGAACTACGCGCATTTGTCCTGTGGGAGTCGAATTTTACAATCCCGCTTTTGATGTCACTCCTGCCGAATTAATCTCAGGAATTATAACAGAATACGGGACGGTTGCTCCTGCACAATTGAAACAGTTTAAGTCCAAACAATTAGTTTAATTATATTAGCACTTATCATGGAGGCCCAGAAACCGGGTTTTTTTACGAAAAGACCTGTTGTGGCTGACAGATTAGGTGAAAAACCCGGTTTCTTTAGTCGAAGTGCGTCCAGGACTGTGTATGTTACTCAACCGCTTAATTCAACAGTTTTTTATGACAAACTTCAGAATAGATAATTTCCCAATCTGGCAAATAGGAGTTGTTTTAATAATTCTAATTCTGCCTGTTATTTTCAGTAAAGTTGCTGAAGCTCAATTGTCACAAACGGTTAAAGCTGAGGAATTAGCAGCCAGACAATATGTTAGCTGGATGAATAGAACTCAGCAAGCTTACTATGCTGAAACTGCTGAATTTACAAATTCTGTTGCTAATTTAGGTCTTGGCATAAAATCGGAAACTGCGAATTACAAATACTCAAGTAGTACGGAAAACAAAGCTGTATTTAATTATGGAGTTTCGCAGAACGCTAATTTTAAAAGTTTTGTGGGAGGAGTTTTTTTAATAGAAAATACCACCCAAAAAATCTTGTGTCAAGCTAATACTGCTAGTACGACTAAACCAGCTAATCCTACTAATAATAATGGTACTTTAGCCTGCGGTGCTAATACGATGGAAGTTTCTCAATTGTCACCAACGGTTAAAGCCTCTGAATCAGATGAAACAGAAGGCAAACAATATGTTGGCTCAATGAATAAAGCTCAGCAAGCTTACTATGCTGAGAATGGTGAATTTACAAATTCCGTTCCCAATTTAGGTCTTGGTATTAGAACTGAAACTGCGAATTACAGATACTCAATTAGTACGGAAAATAAAGCTGCATTTAACTACGGAGTATCGAAGCAAGGTAAGCTCAAAAGTTTTGTGGGAGGAGTTTTTTTAATAGGAGATGCTACCACAGAAATCACAACAGTTAGAATCCTGTGTCAAACTAAAACTAATGGTGCTAGTACGACTAAACCAGCTAATCCTATCAATCAGAATGGTACTTTGGTCTGTGGTGCTAATACGGTAGAAGTTGTGCGATAAATCCGGTCTGATTTTTTAGCACATTCTTAGGGTGCGTCAGATCATAAAAACTCTGTTGAAATCGAAATAATCAATGTCTGACGCACATACAAGTCTCGATAAATCATGTTTCATTTATTCGACAACTGGATAGTAAATACAGATTTAGCTAAGCAATTTATGGAACAAGGAGCTATTTTGCTAGATGCTCGCGCACCTATTTTAAAGTGGTTTTGTCCCTGGGAGAAAGCTGTTCCTGTAACTTGGCAGGATTTTTCTATATCGCACTTTCCCCACAAGGGAAAACTCATCGACAATGACACAGTTTTAACAGCCAAACTCCGAGCAATTGATATTTGTCAAGACCCACCTGTCCTAGTCATTGCTGATGCTGTTAAAGGATGGGGAGAAGATGGGCGAATTGTCTGGATGTTTAGGACTTTGGGACAGGAAAAATCTGTTTTTGTAGATGGAGGATATCGAGCTTTAATCAAAGCTGGATATCCTCAAGTAAAAGCTGCAAACAATCCACCTGAAACCGGAGATTTTGTCATATCTCGTCGCCGGAATTGGGAAATTCAGCGGGATGAATTGAAAGGGATTTTAGGAGATGATAATTTAGTAATTATCGACGCCAGAACACCGCGAGAATATGCGGGAAAAACTCCTTATGGAGAAAAGCGTGGCGGTCATATTCCTGGTGCTGTTCACATCTACTACAAGCAGTTAATGGACAAACAAGGACAACTGCTTTGTCGCGAGTAAATTGTCGCTATTTTACAGCATAAAGAAGTTTCGCTGTCAAGTCAAATTGTAAGTTATTGTACTGGGGGAATTCGCTCTGCATGGTTGATTTCAGTCTTGACAAATTTTGGATTTTATGCTAATAATTATGCAGGTTCGATGTGGGAATGGTCGGCTTCGCCGGCAGATAGTTATCCTTGATAAAAAATAAAAATAGGACTTACGAAGAACATCTAAATGTAGTAGGGTGCGCAGTGCGCACCTTACCAGATCGAACAAAGTTTAATCCAACCTATTAACTACAAACGATCGAGCTTTAAATTCTCAACCTACTTGTTCGAGATATTGAGCCAAATCATCTCGCAGGCGGCTCAGTTCGGCTTCAGTGGTGACGCGCACCCGATCGTCCCTAACCGTAATCAACACTTTCGCAGCAAAGGGAGTTGGCCAGATATTCGGATTGCAGAAGACTTCAAAAAATATCTCTCCTGCATAGCGGTATTCCATCGGTTTTTGGGGAGAGACTTTGCCGCCCGCAGTTTTGGCTGCTACTGCTTTGAGACTTTCCATCAAAGTGGCGATCGCACTTTGCAAATCCCGCGCAGCTTGGGGGGAAAAACTAAAGGAGACAGAACCTTCGACTAAATTCAGCGTAAATTGAGAAACAGACATAAGCAATCAAATTTAACAGACGTTAATGCTAAAAGATACAATAACTCAAAGCAAGTACATTACAACTAAATTGGGCTGCAAGAATCAAATTAATTAAAAATAATCTCAAGAAGCTAGGCAGTATTAATGAAGATCAATCTAGCCGTAAGCTAGATGACGCAAGACTTTTAACCTTTTATTACTCGATCGGCTTTAAACTAGAAACTAGAAAATTTGATGTCCGATTCAGGAGATTCTATGGTGGCTGATAACCGTTCCGAAATCCGCAAGGTCTTAATCATTACCTTATTGCTAAATTTGCTGGTGATGGTAATTAAAGCAGTCGTGGGTTGGCTGACAGGTTCTCTTAGTTTGTTAGCAGATGCCTTGCACAGTGTCACGGATAGTGCTAATAATATTTTAGGATTGGTGACTAATCATTATGCTAATCCGCAGCCCGATCGCGATCATCCCTACGGACATCAGAAATTTGACGCGATCGGAGCTCTGGGAATTGCAGTTTTTTTGGGGATTGCTTGTTTTGAAATTCTCAGTGGCGCTGTGCAAAGGTTGCTACATGGTGGCAAAATTGTCAAAATATCCCCCAATGAACTATGGATCTTGCTGATTGTACTAGGAATCAATATTTTTGTTACTTTTTATGAGCGCCGAGTTGGAAAACGGCTTGGTAGTGCTATTTTGGTGGCTGACGCTCAACACACGATGAGCGATGTTTGGGTGACAATTATGGTAATTGTTGGGTTGATTGGTGTGTGGCAAGGGGAAGTTTGGAATATACCTCAATTGCAATCCCTGGATGTGTTTTTGTCTTTTCCTGTGGCTCTTTTGGTGTTTCACAGCGGTTGGAAGGTTTTAACTGAAAATCTGCCTTGGTTGGTGGATGAAATGGCGATCGCACCGGAAATTATTCACGCGATCGCGATCGATGTACCGGGAGTGATCAATTGTCACTCGATCGCCTCCCGTGGCGTTGTCGGGCGTCAGGTGTTTATTGATATGCACCTGATTGTCGATGCGGCTGATGTAGAAACTGCTCACCGGATTACAGAAGAAGTAGAAGCCCATTTGGAAGAACGTTTCAGCCCTGTACGAATCTTAATTCATGTTGAGCCTCCCGCCTATCAGAGCGATCTAATTAGTTATGATTCTGAAAAATGAAGGAAGTTCGGCAACGGATTCGCTCCACGGATGTAACGGATAGAAGGAAGTTCGGCAACGGATTCGCTCCACGGATATAACGGATGTAACGGATGTAACGGATAGAAGGAAGTTCGGCAACGGATTCGCTCCACGGATGTAACGGATGTAACGGATGTAACGGATAGATGGAATCAGGAAGATGGAAAAATGTGAGCTAAACAGCAGCTTGAAGGAAGAATCGGGAAAGTATTTTTACTTATCGCTCCTCGAAATCTTTAAATGGTATGAATGGTGTTGAGATGTTATTTCAAGAAACTCGCACCTAATTCAGTTGTACTTTTCCACAGGAAAATGTGAGTTTTCCACAGAAATCGGCAAGTTTTCCACAATAGATCGATCGGCTGTCGCCTATTTCTCTCTTCCTATTTGTATAAATTCCAAGTATTTTGAATTTCTGTAGCCATTTCCCCCCGCAAATGCCAAGGTAGCAGAATTTCTACTTTTGAACCTAAAGCTCGCAACCACCTCAACGGGTAGTAGTCTGTATTTCGATAATACAGTTGGTATTAGGCATCGGTGGTTGGGTGTGACTGGAGAATTTATAAAAGAGCCGATCGCTCTTCTGGATTGGGGGTGTATTGTGTGATTAATCTGGCGGCGCGATCATAGTCTATGGCGGTAAAAATATTGTGGATGGTGATTCGGAGCAGGTAGGATTGAGCAAAAGTGCGATTTCACGTTCATCCTAGCTCTCATTAACAGTATGATATACTCAAATATCTAGGAGGTTAAATTTGATGAGTAGTAACGATACTTTCAAAGACTACAAAGTTAAGCACCTTTTCTTATTGGTGGGTGAAAATCCACTCCCTAATTATGTAGCCGCGATGAAACTACTAGAAAATGGTGGCACAGCATATCTTGTCTATACGGCTCAAACAGTTTCCCAAAAAGCACGTTTGAAAATGAGACTTAAGGGTTTCAGTAGCAAGGAAGTTAACTTAGAAAATAACAAATCTAATGCTCATCAGATTTTCAAAAAAGTTCAAGAAGAAGCTGCGAAAATTCCATCTAATGAACGAATAGGATTACATTACACAGGTGGGACAAACACAATGGCAGTCCACGCTCACCGAGCAATATTTGATGTGCGTGGAACTGATGCAGTCTATAGCTATCTTGATGCTAAGACCCTAGAGATATTTATAGATCATCCCAATTCTGATTCTACTCACAGAGGAGTTCAGCTTACAGTATCCCTGGAAGACTTGTTTAAACTTCACAAGTATGAGTGGCAAGAAAATAAAACACCACTTACTAAGCCAATTTTGGCAGATGCAGCCGCAGAATTTGTCAGGCTTTATCAAAATGAGGAGGAAATAGCAAAAACTTGGAGAACTTGGTCAAATACCCATCACAATAAGAATAATCCTAATAAAAATAATGGCCAACTAAAAGAAGCAATAGATTCAGAAACAGGTTGGTGGAAATCAGAGGATGAGCTTTCTAAACTGTCTTTGAGTTTAAAAGGCGTACACTCAGACATTATCGAGGTTTTGCGTCAGCAATTAGATGCTTCTGAAACTCAACTTTCATTGAAATTGACCAAAGCGAAAGGATTTAATAGTTGTCAACAAGTTTGTGAATGGTTAGGGGGTATTTGGTTAGAGCATTATGTACTTCAACAAGTTAAGGAACTAACGGAAGACTTACAGCTTGGTGAAAGCAAAATGTCATTTGTTATTAAAAAAAGTCAGACTTGGGGAGGAGGAGTATTTGAATTTGATGTCGCCTTCATGCGAAGTTACCAATTGTTTGCGATTTCCTGTACAACCAGTAAAGATCCAAAAGAATGTAAGCTAAAATTATTTGAAGCATACACACGGGCTAAACAACTCGGTGGTGATGAAGCGAGAGTTGCTTTAGTTTGCTGTTGTGATAATGATAATAGTAAAACACCACATCTTAGCCGTTATCTCAAAAGTCAGCTTGAAGGTGCTCTAAGCAATCGAAAAATTGCTGTTTTTCTCCGTGAAGATTTACCAAAATTAAAAGAAAAGATTGCTGATTGGGTTAAAGATAATAAGGGTGCATTATGAGTAAAATCACTGTCACTGTACTGGATACAACAGGGATTCAAGACTATGTTTTTAGCAGTAACCGCTTGCGTGAAAACATTGGAGCATCTTACTTGGTGTCTCAGGCTACTAAAGAATGGGCTGAAACTGCTTTACAAGATTTAGGAAAAGAACTTAAGCAAAAAGTTCATATTCCTACAAGGGATTCATTGCATGAAATTCATATTGGTAATGAGAATGTTGCGGGTGAGATAGTCTATGCTGGAGGTGGCAACACAGTTTTACTGTTTGCTAATGCTGAATATGCTAAATGCTTTACCCAAATTTTGAGCACGCGAGTTTTGCAAGAAGCACCAGGTTTAAATATTGTGGCTGTTCATCACCAAGAATTTGAATTGGGGAAGGGAGAGTTTAAAAAGACGTTAAATCAGCTTTTAGAAAAAGACTTAGCTAAAAAGAAACGTGAGCGAGTTGCTTCTGCGCCTTTATTGGGTTTAGGAGTAACAGCAACTTGTCAGTCAACTCAACTTCCCGCAGTCAATACTAGCGAGAAATATGTTGATACTGATGAAGAAGATATCTATTTAATTTCCAGGGAAAGTGAAGCCAAACTAAAAGCAGTCCCAAAAGCAAATCAGAGATTAATAGAAAAATTTGCAGGTACTTTTGATCCTGAAATTTATGATTTTCCTCGTCGAACTGATTATTTAGGTCGTGCTGAAGGTGAGTCAAGCTATGTTGCTATTGTTCATGCAGATGGTAATGGTATGGGAAACCGTTTTCAAAAATGCGGTAAAGGAAAATCTGATCGAGATGCCATCATTGAGATGCGTAAACTTTCTTTCAGCGTCGAGGATGCTGGAATAAACGCGCTCAGAAAAGTTGTCAAAATCATTCATCAATCAATTGAAAATGGAGAATTGATAGGTGAAATCAGTCAGATTTCTTTAAAAAAATCTAAGAATGGTAAATACTATCTGCCATTCCGTCCCTTAGTTTACGGAGGTGATGATGTCATCTTTGTCTGTGAAGGAAGATTAGGACTTGAGTTAGCAGCAATTTATCTAAGGGAGTTTGAAGAACAAAAAGATATAGAAGGTCAACCACTTAACTTAACGGCTCGTGCTGGCATTTGTGTCGTTAAAACTCATTATCCTTTTGCTAGAGCGTATCAACTGGTTGAGGAGTTATACGGAACAGCTAAAAAGTTTATTAAAGAGGAAAGGGAGCGATTAAAAGACTTTTTAGAAGATTCTGATAATTACTATTGTTCAAGCATTGATTGGCATTTTGCCGCTAGTGGTGTAATTGGTTCTCTCTCAGAAATTCGTCAACGAGAATATGAAGTTTCATCTGGAAATATGATCATGCGACCTATCCGAATAAAAGAGCATGATGAGGATGATGATCAATGGCGAACTTGGTCTAATTTTATCAATGTCGTTAAACACTTTAATGGGTACTTTGATGATATTGAAGGTAATGAGCCTTGGAAAGACCGCCGTAACAAGGTAATTGCTTTGCGCGAAATTCTCCGTCAAGGTTCGGATAAAACTAAACAATTTATGCTCGCATACGGCATCAAGAAATTGCCAAACTTTCCCAAAGATGATTTGCCAAAATCGGGTTGGTTTGAAAAACGTTGTGGTTATTTTGATGCGATCGAAGCAATGGATTTTTACATCGGCTTGAAGGAGGATAACAATGAGCATCTATGAATTGCAAGTACAGATTAAACTTTTGAGCGATACAACCTTTGGGCGGGGTGATGGTGTTGCTGGTTTAGTTGATCAAGAAGTTGAGCATGATTCTTATGGGTTTCCTTATCTGCGAGGACGCACTTTTAAAGGCTTATTGACTGAGGAGTGTGATCATTTAATTATCTTGCTAAAAGATGAACTTTTCCGACATTGGAATGGTGTCAGAAATAAATTATTGGGTGTTTCTGGTAGCGTTATAGAAACAACTTCTATCATGCACGTTGGTGATGCTTCTCTCCCAGAGAAATTACTGGAAGCCGTGAAAATTCAAATAGAAAAAGAGCGTGAAAAAGATCAACCAGCTTTAACACCAACTGATATATTGCATTCCCTGACAACAATTCGTCGCCAAACTGCGATTAATCCTAATAATGGTACAGCAGATAGAGGTAGTTTGCGATCGGCTCGTGTGGTGATACGCGATCGCGTCAATACTCCACCCCGTTTTACTGCTCTGCTATTCTTTGATGAAGAACCAACAGCCGATATGAAAGCACTTTTAGCCGTTGGAGTTTTAGCACTCCGGCACCTTGGTAGTGGACGAAACCGAGGGCGAGGTCATGTACAATGTAGTTTATGGGATGCTAATGGCAAAAATGATATTACACAAGATTTTGTCGATCGCTTCGGAAAAATTGGGGAGGGAAAATAAATGAAAGTAATCACCTTTATTTTAGAGACGCAACAGCCAGTTTTAGCAACTTCATTTCAGGGCGATCCTAATAGTGATGTGTCTTTTCCTTATATTCCTGGGAGTATGATTCGAGGTGCTTTGATTGGTCGTTATCTCAAGCGTCATCCAGAATTACCAGATGATATTTTATCTGATGCTAAGATTAATCAAGAGGTTAAACGCTTATTTTTTGATGGTAATACCCGCTACTTAAACGCCTACCTTTTTTGTGAACAACAAAAAAGACGTACCTTACCAGTGCCTCTTTCTTGGTATAGAAATAAAGATGAAGATTTACCTCAAAACCAAGAACCAGCTTTAGAGGTTTACGATTTGAGTCAATCTGAACCAGAACAGGTATCGCTGAAAGGCTTAAGTGAAAAATTTTGCACTGTTAACGAAAGACAAGTTGTTTTATATAGAGAAAAGCGACGGATTAATATTCATACAGCACGCGATCGAACAAAAGGACGTTCATCACCAACAAAACACGATCCAGCTACAAATAAAGTGATTCAAGAAGGAGAAGGTGCAATCTTTTGTTATGAAGCTTTAGATGTTAACCAAACTTTTCAAGGAGTTATCTTGTGTGAAGATGATGATGCACAAACAATTAAGGATTTACTAAAACCAGCAGATATCTGGTTAGGTGGTTCTATAAGTGCAGGCTACGGACACACGAAAATCATTAGTGAAGTCAAACTCGAAGATATCGAAAATTGGACTGAAATAGGAATTGAAAGTAAAAAAAGAGTTGATCGTAATCATCTAAAAATAACTCTTCTCAGTGACACAATTATCCGTGATCGAAATGGACAAGTTTCATCCGATTACTTATTAGTTAAGCAAGCAATTGAGGAAAAGCTGCAATTTAAATCGGAATTACCTAAGCCAACAAATGTTTTTCTTAATAGCACTATTGTTGGTGGATTTAACCGAAAGTGGGGTTTACCTCTGCCTCAAGATGTTGCTTTATCAGCAGGTAGTGTTTTTGTGTTTAATAATATAAAACTCACATCTGAGCAAATTAAGATTTTGGAAAGAGAAGGAATTGGCGATCGTTGCCTTGAGGGTTTTGGCAGACTAGCTTTTAATTGGTTAGGAGAATACCGAGAATTTTCAGCTACACCGCCAGAGCTATTTAGAGCTAATGAAACTCAGTTAGACGAGAAATACCATGACTTAGCTGCACAAATGGCCGAAAACATCCTTCGTCAAAGGTTAGATCAGTCTCTTGTTAAGGAAGTTAGTGATATTAATCTACAAGGCAATATTACCAACAGTCAACTTTCTCGCCTTGAGATTGTTGTTCGACAGGGATTGACAAATCCTCCGAGCTTTCTTCCGCTTATAGAGCTATTGAGTAGTTTGACTTCAAATGCCAGGGAACAGTATAGAAATACAAAAGTTTCTGGAAATAAATCTCTGGAACAACAACTTAAAGATTGGTTGGTAAAACCAATTGGAAATACTGACTCATGGCTAAAGAATCCACAAGACTTAGAAGTTAATATTGCAGGAATTTCTACTAAAATTAAACCTGATTCTGATTTAGCCACAGAATATACACTTCGTTTGATTATGGCAGTTGCTAAAAAAGCTAAAAAGGAGAAAAATAAATGACAATGACTAAAGAGCTATCTGCAATAGATCATCAATCGATCCGCAAACAGCGTCATATTATTAGACGTATTGTTGTGCGCGGCATCTTAATTTTGGATACACCGACTTGTTTGGGAAGTGGTGATGCAGATAGTCCTACTGATTTACCATTACTCAGGGATAGTATTAGTGACCATGCTCTTTTAACAGGTTCATCTATTGCAGGTGCTTTGCGAAATTATGTACGTGAATACGGAGGTTATGAAGCGGTAGATGAATCTCAATTATTTGGCTGTCAAAAAAGTGATGATGAAGGCGATCAAAGTCCACTAATTGTCTATGACGCTCTTAGCCGCGACAACCTCAAAGCTGAGTTACGAGATGGAGTCAAAATCAGCAGCATAACGGGAACGGCAGAAAAGGGAGCTAAGTACGATTTAGAATTATTAGAAGCAGGTACTCAGTTTGATCTATGCTTTGAGTTGGCGATCGACCAGCAGGATAAGAATGAGGATGTCCTAGTTAAGGAATTGGCGCTCGCACTCTCCGGCTTAGAAAATCATGAAATTTGCCTCGGCATGAAAAAACGGCGCGGTTTTGGTCGATGTCATGTAAAAGAGTGGCAGGTTTGGAACTTTAACCTTGAAGATCCTGATGAACGAATAGTATGGTTAAAATTTGAGCATTGGTGTAGGGAGTTATTACCAGATATCGAGACTTATTCATCAATTGCTACTGCTCTTAGAGTATCATTAGAGAATGAGGAAGATCGGCGCGATCGTTTCACCCTTCATGCCACATTTCAATTAGTAGGTTCTCTCCTAATTCGTTCCGGTCAAGATTCAACTGGACGCGCTCCCGATGTCGTACACTTGAAATCTCATCGACCTAACGAATCTGATCCAGTATCAGTATTATCCGGTACAAGTTTAGCAGGGGTATTACGACATCGAGCCGAGAGGATTGTCAAAACATTGGGTAGTTGCTCGCCAATTGTCGATCAGTTATTTGGTTTTGTTGTAGGTAGGCAATCTCAAGCTAGTCGTTTGCTTGTGCACGAGAAAGTCATTGAAAAGGCTACTGAATTAGTACAAAATCGGATTGCGATCGACCGTTTTACAGGAGGTGCTTATCACGGTGCATTATTCGATGAACAACCTATATTTGGTGGGAAAGATACCTGTGTCACCATTGAACTTGAGTTACGGAAGCCAGAGAAGTATGAAATTGGATTGTTGTTACTATTGCTGAAAGATTTGTGGACAAGTGATTTACCTGTAGGAGGTGAAAGCAGCATTGGACGCGGACGTTTAAAAGGAATCAAAGCAGACTTAATCCGACATCACCCACAAAATCCGAAACAATGGCAAATTACACAAAGTGATGAAAATTTGCAAATTACGGATATATCGGATTCAAGCCTGTCAGAAAATTTAGTTAAAGATGAGTTAGAAATTTTTGTTAAGACTTTGCTAAAAGAATTAGGTAAGGATGTGTGAATATGAGTGAACATAGAGAGTCGCAAGTAATAATTTTTAAAGATGATGATGATTTACGCCGTTGGTTAAAATCTCAAGCACCATCTGTATCCGCACAAACACCTTACCTATTGGCTCATGGTGAAGATGGGATAATTTGGGGAAGGTTTGATAATGAAAAGTTGACAACGGCTGAAAAAATATTTCACAAGCCTGAATTTAAAGTTGATTTTCCTCAGTTGCGGTTATTGACTTTGCAACAATGTCGTATCTTCGGTCAGAATGGTGAATTGTTGCTTTGGCAGATTAGCGATAAAAAGTTTAGATGGCGTTTCATCGGGAATCCAGAGGAAGATAAAATCCCAGAAAGTCAGATTCTTTGGGGAACGCATGGAGAGAAGCAGGGTAACTTTACTTTGCTTTGGGATGGTTCGCAAGGACTGAAACACGCCGTGCCATTTACTGATATCGAGTTGAATGGCGATCGCTTAATCAATCCCGTGCGCTTGCTCGTACATCACTACATCAAATATGAGGAAGAAACGGGTTTAGCTCGTATCTATCTCAGCCGTCTTGTCGCTCTAACTACTAAACTGGAGATTAAATAATGAATCCTAAACACATCAAAGAAATTAAACAGTCAGATCGTATAGCTAAAGCGCCATACAATTTCGTGGAATTACCTGCAAAGGTTGTTGAAGCAGAAGATTTACCAAGTGGCGATCGCTATCATCCAGAGCGTCACACTGGGAGAATTAAATGTACTTTAACAACGAAATCTCCACTTTACAATCGTTGTGGTTGGAGTCCCGAAGATTTTGCGCAGTACGGAGAAACTCCATTTAAAGACTTGCCAGATGAGATACAGAAGCTGAGAGCAAACTTTTTTATTAATCCAGCAACTCATGATTTAATTATACCAGGTAGTAGTATACGCGGAATGCTGCGCACTCTAGTTGAAATTGTTAGTTTTGGAAAAATAGATCGTGTTTCAGATCAACAGCACTTTTTCTTTAGAGCCGTTGCTGCCGATAAAGACGATCCACTGAAGGAAGAATACAAGAAATATGTTAAACCCCAAAATATTAAAGCTGGCTACTTGGTAGAAAGACAAGATGGTTGGTTTATTCGTCCCGCTCTGCTTGTTGATGAGGCTCCCTTCGTCTGGGTTCAAGAGGATATGTTACGGTCAATCTCTGGGTTTATTCCAATGAGCAACCTATCAGATTATAGACCTCGGTATTTTATGAATATTAGTTTTGAAGATATCTATACAAAAAACACTCGCCGTTTTGCTGGGAAAGTCAGTGGGAATTGTACAACCTATAAATATCAAGGAGTTGTAGTAACTAGCGGCAATATGCTGGAAGGAGGCAATAATCCCGGCGATCTCAAACGTCAGAATCACTGCATTATCCGAGAACCAAACCCAAACGCTGAACTGATTCCAATCAGTGAAGATGCAATTCAGGACTATTACAGCGCTTTAACTCCTTTTCAAAAGCAGCCACCATTCGAGCCAAATAGAGGTGTTCTAAAAAATCGTCGTTGTATCTTCTACTGTCAACCCCAAACAGGACAACCAGTGACGCTATTTGGTCAAAGTCCTAACTTTCGGATTCCTTACTCTCCTCAAGGTAATGGAAAAGCTTCAACTGCACGAGATTTTATTCCTCATTTTCTGAAAGATTCTAAAGATAAACCAGCAGTCACTGATATAGCTGAAGCTATTTTTGGCTTTGTCCGACGTGACAAGCAACCTGAAGGAATAGAACAAAGTCGTGCTGGTCGGGTGTTTATCAGCGATGGTATCCTGAAGCCACATCAGCAGGAGATGGTACAGCAAAGCCTGAATCAAGAACCCAAAACTATTCTGTTATCTAGCCCAAAACCTACAACATTTCAGCATTACTTGGTTCAATCACCAGAAACTGGGGCAAATAAGAGTCAACTCATGCACTATGCTAGCAGTCCACCAAACGATACAGAACCAGGAAAAACAGTTATTCGAGGACACAAGCTGTACTGGCATAAACCTGCTCAGATTGAATTTCATGGTGACGCAGCAGGTACCCAAACGAGTCTAATTAAACCGATTGATGAAGGTATTAACTTTTCATTTACCATCTACTTTGAGAACTTGAGTAAAGTAGAGATTGGTGCAATATTGTGGGTATTGATGATTGCAGAAGACGAGAGATACTGCTTTTCTCTAGGTATGGGTAAACCTTTGGGGATGGGTGCTGTTAAGGTGAAGATTGATGAGCTTTGGTTTGGCGATCGCACTCAACGCTACAATACCTTATTCACTGATAACAATCATTGGAAATATGGAGAGAAAGCTAACACTGATTCAGAACGCGAAGAGTGCATAAAAGCCTTTGAGGATTATGTACTGGAGAATATTCACGAAAATGACCATTTAGAGGGACGTAAAGCTACCACCTTAGATGAGCTTCCTCGAATCGAAATGTTATTGGCAATGTTGCAATGCGAAGGTCTACAAAACTCACTAGATGCTGAGTATATGACGATTGAGCCTAACGAGTACAAAGAGCGTCGAGTTCTACCAACTCCGCTACAAGTAGCAGGAATCGATGATAATCGCAGACTCGATCAAGCGTCTTCTGCCAGTATTTTACCAAGTGTTGTAGTCAAGTCAGAACGGCAAGTGGAAATTGCTAGAGCTGTTAAGTCAAAAAAGTTTGAGATTGGACAAATTTTGGAGGCTACTGTAACTAGCATCAACAGCAATAAGGTAACTTATCATATCTTGGAAGTCTTAAAGCTTACGGAGAAGGAGCCTAAAAAAGCAGCTTTATTGACAGAAGGACAAGCAGTTCATGTAAAGATTACTGCTCTCAAGGAAGATGGGAGTATTAAAAGTGTCAAATGTGTGGATTGATTCGCTTTCCCCATAAAAGCGATCGCCCTTCCTACTCCCCCATCAGATCGAATCCTGTTAAACGAATTAGATATCGGTAAGGACACAGCACTGCTGTGTCCCTACAGATCTCCTGTGCATTCAAATAGATTAACCCTACAATCCCTCAGTCCGTGCAGGCGGACGAAAGTACGGGCGAGCGACAGGTTTCAACCTATCGGCACCGACACATCGCCGAACCAAATATTACTCCCACTCGATCGTACCCGGCGGCTTAGAAGTAATATCGTAAACCACCCGGTTCACCCCTTTAACCTCATTCACAATCCGATTCGAGATCAGTTCCAACAAATCGTAAGGAACCCGCGCCCAGTCAGCCGTCATCCCATCTTCACTGGTAATAAATCGCAAGACGATCGGGTAAGCGTAGGTGCGCTGATCGCCCATCACACCTACACTGCGAATGGGTAGTAACACAGCAAAAGCTTGCCAAAGTTCGTTATACAATCCATGCCGATTAATTTCTTGGCGAACCACAAAATCAGCATCCCGCAAAATATTTAATCTCTCTGCGGTAACTTCTCCTATAATCCGAATCGCCAATCCCGGGCCTGGGAAAGGTTGTCGGTTCACGATTTCTTCCGGTAGCCCGATCGACCGGCCGACTTTTCGCACTTCATCCTTAAACAGTTTTCGCAGCGGTTCAATCAGCTTAAATCGCAAATCTTTCGGCAAACCGCCGACGTTGTGGTGGCTTTTAATCTTAACAGCAACTCGATCGCCACTTTTCGGGTCTGCATTAGTGTCAGCCGACTCAATCACATCAGGATAAAGAGTGCCTTGGGCGAGGTAGTCGAAGGGGCCGAGACGCTTCGATTCTTCTTCAAATACGTTGATAAATTCGTGACCAATCCGCTTGCGTTTTACTTCAGGATCAGTAATCCCTTCAATTTGAGCTAAAAAGCGTTCGCGAGCATTAACATATTCAACGTCAATGTGGAATTCCTCTTTAAATAACTTCACCAACCGTTCCGGTTCATACTTACGCATAAACCCTTGATCGATAAACATACAGGTAAGTTTGTCGCCGATCGCCCTGTGCAGCAAAAAAGCCAAAGTTGAAGAATCTACGCCACCGGATAGAGCCAGCAAAACTCGTTTTTCTCCGACTTGCGCTCGAATTTCGCGAATAGATTCCTCCACAAAAGTAGCTGTAGTCCAATTCGGTTCGCACTCGCAAATATGGTAAACAAAATTGCGAATTAAAGCTATTCCGCCGATGGAGTGAACTACTTCTGGATGGAACTGAACCCCGTAAAGCTTTTTCTCGTGGTGAGCAATTGCCGCACAGGGAGTATTTTCAGTATGACCGAGGATTTCAAAACCTAGTGGCAACTGGGTACAGGAATCGCCGTGGCTCATCCACATCGTGCTACCTTCTTCGACATTTGTCAGCAAATCCGTAGGGTCGTCAATAGATAGTGATGCCTTGCCGTATTCCGCTAATTTAGCTCGCTCAACAGTGCCTCCGAGCTGCTTTACCATCAACTGCATCCCGTAACACACTCCCAACACAGGTATTCCCAAATTCCAAATTTCTGGGTCGCATTGGGGAGCTTTTTCATCGTATACAGAACTCGGCCCTCCTGAAAGAATAATTCCTTGAGGATTGATTGCTGCTAACTGTTCAGCAGTAGTGCGGTAGGAAATAACTTCTGAATATACTTGAGTTTCGCGAATGCGGCGAGCAATCAATTCGGAATACTGGGAACCGAAGTCGAGAATCACGATCATCTGGCGATCGCTCTGCCCCTGTTCCGAGTT
>Ga0316607_1000165_pt1 | contig 27320 bp, 20 predicted proteins | sample MIS2016062E_MG_FD_207674 | JGI IMG/M metagenome (GOLD analysis project Ga0316607, IMG submission 207674) | Microbial mat bacterial communities from Middle Island sinkhole, Lake Huron, Michigan, United States - MIS.2016.062E | ecosystem: Environmental > Aquatic > Freshwater > Lake > Sediment...
AAGATTCAAACTCCCTTAAATAGAGGGGTCCTTTTTTCTGCCAAGGCAGCAATGCCTTCTTTCAAGTCCTCTGTTTGGCAGCAATGCGCAAAGCTGTTGGCTTCTGTCTGATAGCCATCTTCATCGGGGTTGTAAGCAGCATTGGTACAATTGACCAACATGCCTACTGCCAAAGGCGCATGGGCCATAATTTTTTGTAAAAGTGCTCTACTCTTTTTCATCAGGGCCTCTTTGTAGCTTGCCACATAGCTTACTAAGCCCAATACCTTGGCTTCGGCTGCTGTAAGCTCCTCGCCAGTCATCATGAGTTCCAGGGCCTTGGTTTTGCCTATCAGGTGAGTCAAGCGTTGCGTACCTCCAAAGCCAGGGATGATGCCCATGGCTACTTCCGGAAAACTAAAGGTCGCATTTTCAGAGGCGATGCGCAGGTGGCAGGCCAAAGCCAACGAAAATCCCCCACTGCGGGCGGCGCCATTGATCGCTGCTAGGATGGGTTTGTGGCAATTCTCGATCAAGGCAAAAGTTTCTTGACCATGTTCAGCAAATTTTCTACCATTCAGCTCATTCAAGGCTTGTATCTCGTTGGGAGCTGTACCTGTGGCAAAGGTGTCTTCCCCAGCACCCGTGATCACCACACTTTTGATGTCACTATTGTCATAAACCTCCTGAATGACTTCCCGCAGTGCGTTAATACATGCGGCGCTCAGGGAGTTGTGCGTTTCAGGACTATTGAGTGTGATGGTCAGAATACCTTCTGCTAGTTCAGTGTCAAACGATGCTAGGTTTTCCATAAATGAATTGGACATGTAGGCCCACTAATTAAATAGATGAAATTTTACCATCCAACTCTTGGCCTAGTCAGTACATAGGCTATCTACATCTTGTGAGAACCTATTGACTGCTCAATTGTGCCCCATCAATACCTTTTTCACATCTGTAACAGACCAATCACCTCCGTACGTACTACCCGTTCACGCATAAGAAGAAGGGTATCCTGGCCTTCTCTGCCGTGCTATCCCTCCTCTTCTGCAAGGCCACTTCACTGCCACGTAGCTCCAGGCCTCTCTGGTGATCAGAGCTGTTTTCTGCTACCTTTGCAGCATGATTTCAAAATCTCTATTGATGTAATCCCTTGAAGGCTATCCAGCATTACTTGTCGTTGTTTCTTAAAGGTGTTGGCATCGGCAGTGCAGACATCATTCCGGGGGTCTCAGGCGGTACTGTTGCCTTAATTACTGGCATTTATGAAGAACTGCTCGAGGCCATCCAGGCTTTTGATATGAGTGCATTCCGCTTGCTCAAAAAAGGACAATGCAAAGCCCTGTGGCAGCACCTGCATGGCACCTTTTTGCTACCCTTGCTAGCGGGTATTGGCCTGAGCCTGGCTACCACCGCACAGCTCGTGACGTACCTGCTGGTATACTATCCGATTCAAACCTGGTCTTTTGTTGGGGGGCTGCTCCTGCTTGCTGCATGCACCGTCTACCAGCAGATCAAGCAATGGCACTTGCGTACCTTGCTCGTTAGCCTAGGGGGCCTCGTCCTTGCCTATAGTCTTACCCAGACTGCGCCTCTGCATACCCCCAACACAGGCTGGTTCATTGGCTTGGCTGGGGCCATTGCGGTCTGTGCGATGCTGCTTCCAGGCATTTCAGGAAGCTTTATGCTCTTGTTGCTCGGCAAGTATTCATTCATGCTCCATGCACTCAAAGATTTCAAGCTGGGCATTCTGATTACTTTTTCCCTGGGTGGTGTCGTGGGGTTACTGAGTTTTTCAAGGCTGGTTGCCTGGCTCTTGCGTCAACACCATGACAATACGCTGGCACTTTTGGCAGGGTTTATGCTGGGCTCCCTCAATCAAGTTTGGCCCTGGAAGCAGCACTACGGTTTCTTGGCCCTGAGCGATGGCAGCCTGGCAGCCACTCAGAACCCTTTTTCACTTCAGTTACAAACAGCTTACCACCAAGACCCCTTGGTGCTTCAAGCCTTGCTCTGGATGAGCCTAGGCATACTGCTGGTTATAGGCATGAAAGGCAAGCGCGTTGCAAAAAGTCCAAAGCCTAAACCCTACTGGTCAAGACCTGTGTAGCAAGAAGTAATCACTAAGCCAGCACAAATACCCAGGTGCCCGACGTCAATGCTATTTATTTTTTACTTTTAACGTCCCGAAAGACGAGCAATGCCTGACAGCCATCCATTTGAAGAATGCTTATGAATAGCAAAGCACGCTTGCACCATGCAGCAGCTCCTGGAAACACTGCCTGTGATGCAGTGAAAGTCACTCAGGAGAAAATTACGGGCAACAAGCGGAAGCTCTACTTAGAAAGTTATGGCTGCCAAATGAACTTTGCTGACAGTGAGATTGTCACTGCCATCATGCAAAAGCAAGGGTTTGACTTGACTGCAAGCCATGAACAAGCTGATGTCATCTTTCTCAACACCTGTGCCATTCGCGACAAGGCAGAGCAAACCATTAGGAAACGTTTGGCCCAGTTCAACCAAGTCAAGAACAACAAACCTGGACTTATTATTGGCGTCTTGGGCTGCATGGCTGAGCGCCTCAAGACTCAGCTTCTGGAAGAAGAAAAGATTGTTGACCTCGTAGCAGGTCCTGATGCTTACCGCGACTTGCCCCAGCTAGTGCAAGAAGTAGAGGAGGGCCATAGAGCGGTCAATACTTTCCTTTCCAGAGAAGAAACCTACGCAGACATCAGCCCAGTCAGGCTCAACTCTAATGGAGTCACTGCTTTTATTTCCATCATGCGGGGCTGCGACAACATGTGCACCTTTTGTGTGGTGCCCTTTACACGGGGCCGGGAGCGTAGCAGAGCCTCCCAATCTATTGTGCAAGAAGCCCGGACGCTGTTTCAGCAAGGCTACAGAGAAGTCACCCTGCTTGGCCAGAATGTAGACTCCTACAAATGGTCGCCCCCTACAATGCTCAAAGGCGAAGTGGCCCATGAAACGGAGGAAGCTGCCAACATGGTTAACTTTGCGCAGCTGCTGGCCCAGGTAGCTCAGGTACACCCAGACTTGCGCGTTCGTTTTTCTACTTCACACCCGAAGGACATGACCGATGAGGTGCTGTATACGATGAAGGCCTATGATAACATCTGCAAGTACATCCACCTGCCTGTACAGAGCGGCAACACACGAATCTTGCAACACATGAACCGGGCTTACGACAGGCGTTGGTACCTGCAAAAGATCGCGACCATTCGACGCATCCTAGGAGAATCATGTGGTATTTCTTCCGACATGATTGCAGGGTTTTGCTCAGAAACAGAAGCAGAGCACCAGGACACCCTCTCGCTCATGGAGGCGGTCCAGTACGACTTTGCTTATATGTTCTATTATTCAGAGCGCCCAGGCACCTTAGCAGCCCGGAAATACAAAGACGACGTTCCCCTTGCTGTGAAAAAGAACCGGCTTGCCGAAATCATTGCCAAGCAGCGCATGCACTCCTTATCACAGAATCAAAAAGCCATTGGCCAGGAGTACCAAGTGCTTGTAGAAGGTCCTTCAAAGCGCTCTGATGCCTACCTTCAGGGTAGAAACAGTGCCAACAAAGTGGTGATTTTTCCCAAGGGAACTTGCCAAAAAGGACAGTATGTAACTGTACACATTCAAGACTGTACAGCAGCCACCTTGTTGGGTGAGGTAGTGTCCTTCATTTGAGGCAGGCGCCTTACCCTATCAAGCTTATACACATGCAAGAAGAAGAAATACAACATATCAAACAGAAGTTTGGAATCATTGGCAATGCTCAAGCCCTGAACCGTGCGGTAACGGTTGCTGTGCAAGTAGCGCCGACCGCCATGACCGTGCTGATTACTGGAGAAAGTGGCAGTGGAAAAGAGTCTTTCTCTAAGCTTATTCATAGCCTAAGCCCTTACAAGCACGGCCAGTTCATTGCTATCAACTGTGGGGCTATTCCAGAAGGCACCATCGATTCTGAGCTCTTTGGCCACAAAAAAGGGGCTTTTACAGGCGCTTCTGAAGAGCGCAAGGGCTATTTTGAAGAAGCTGATGGTGGCACCATTTTTCTGGATGAAATAGCAGAACTGCCTTTAAGCACCCAGGCCCGTCTCTTGCGCGTGCTTGAGTATGGCGAGTTCATCAAAGTAGGTGCCTCCAAGGTACAAAAAATCAGCCTTCGCGTAATAGCCGCTACCAATGTTGATTTGCTAGAGGCGGTGTATAAAGGCAAGTTTCGAGAAGACCTTTACTATCGGCTTACCACTGTTCCTCTCCGCATTCCACCGCTCAGAGAAAGGGGCACAGACATCATTTTTCTGTTCCGTAAGTTTGCTACAGACTTTTCTGACAAGTACCATGTCAAGCCACTCCAGCTTGCTAAAGAGGCCCAAAAAACCTTGTTGGCATACCGTTTTCCGGGCAATATCCGGCAGCTTAAAAACTTGGTAGAGCAGTTATCTGCCCTAGAGATGGACCGGCACATTGCACAAGAAACATTGCTCCAATACTTGCCGCCAGTGCGCTACGACCTGCCTGTTCTCTACCAGGGGGCATCAGCAGCGGATGCTCTGCAGGAGCGGGATATTTTGTACAGGATACTCTTTGATATGAAAAAAGATGTGGGCGAATTGAAAAAGCTTGTCTTCGAGCTGCTCAGTACAAATGCACCAGGCAACCAGCGCATCAAAGAACATGCTGTGTTGTTCCAAAGCATTGCTTCCAGCACTGCTGCTACACCAGTGCAGGTCATAGCCCACTCCTCTCAAGCAGACGAGGCACATACCTATGAAAAAGCTGAAGCAGCTGAAGAAGAAAACCTGTCTATTGGAGACAAAGAGCGAACCCTCATTGTAAAAGCGCTGATGAGACACCGTAACAAGCGCAAAGAGGCTGCCAAAAGTCTGGGAATCTCAGAAAGAACGTTATACAGAAAAATTAAACAATATGACCTGGACTATGCCTAGCCCTGTCTTGACACTCCTGGTACTGCTCTTACAAGGATGCGGTATCTATTCGTTCTCAGGCACTTCTCTGCCAAAGGAAGTAAAAACTTTTTCCCTACAATTTCGGTCCAACGCTGCACTAGGACCTCCTGACCTGGCAACAAAGTTTCAACAGCGACTGAGTGATGACCTGGTACAGCGCACACCCTTGAAGCAGGTATATACAAAAGGGGACCTGCAATTAGAAGGAGTCATTCAACAATTCAAGTATGTGCCGATAGCGCCTACCAAAAGTGGGCAAGATGAAAAAAGAGATCAACCTTCTATTGATCGCCTCACGATCGAAGTGCAGGTGGATTACATCAACTCTTACAACGAAGCATCGGCTTTTAGTAAAAAAACATTCTCCCAATATGCTGACATGGATGCTAATGCGAGTAGAAGTAGCGAGGAGGCCAGGCTTATTGATACTATTTTCACTAAACTTGTTGAAGATATTTTCAACGAAACCGTGGCCAGCTGGTAGGGTTACCGGTCCTTAAAATACTGTACAAGCCGCTTATGCAAGCTGAACAACTTTTAAGGCTCTTCCGCGATCCTCACAAAATTACGCTCGAGGACGTGCAAGCCCTGCAAAACCTACTACAACGATACCCTTACTTCCAAGCGGCTTATGCGTTACTTGCCAAGGCTGCTTGTGACCGAGACCAGCCTGGTGCAGACCAAGCAGTACAGCTTGCTGCTGTTTATGCCACAGACCGCAATCATCTCAAGGCTTTCTTAGAAAAGACCTCAGCTTTTTCAACCCCAGCCCTAGAAGAAAAGGCATCATCCAAAGTAGGGGAGTATGCGTTTATGCATGACTACCTCAATACCATCCAGCAAAAAGTCCAACACAAAATCACCAAGCAGGAAAGCTTAGCACAGCTAGATAGCATCCAAGCCTTCTTACAAAAAGAAGTGGACTTCAACCCCCAATCACTGCAAGCAATGCCTCACGGAGACTTTCAGGTTGATCTCACCCAGCAGAGCACTGTCTTTTATGACGACCTGGCCACAGAAACCTTGGCCCAAATACTGTGGCAGCAAGGAAAGTCGCAGCGGGCCTTGGCTATTTATGACAAGCTCCTGTTGAAATTTCCTGAAAAAAGAACGTACTTTGCCACCCTCATGGAAACACTAAAGCACCAAATCTAATGTTTAATTTTCTGGTCGTACTCATCCTAATCACTGCCGGCCTGCTCATCCTGGCGGTACTGGTACAAAACTCTAAAAAAGAGGGTTTGGGCAATGTCTCTTTTGGAGGAGATGCAGGGGCCAGCCAGTTGATTGGTGTTAAGAAAACCAGTGATTTGCTCGAGCAAATTACCTGGGGGCTGGTGATAGCCCTATTTGTGCTTACCCTTGCTACTTCCTTATTTCTTCATAAAGCAAACCAACCAGGTGCTTTGCCCTCGAGCCCTAACATCAACCGCGCACAAGAACGCGGTACTCTGCCTGATGCCGCAGAGAAAGACCTACCAGCTACTCAGTCCCACTAAGCTTTTGAAGACTAGTACCAAGGAGGGGTATAGATAGCCTGTGCAAGCGAGTACAAGCAATTTCATTGCCAGCGCTGTGGGTAAAAAAATAGCTTACGCAGAACTATTGGGAGGCAGGTCAGTAGGCAGCTTATCCATACGGAACCTGCTGCTCTGCTTTGATTGATACCTTGGGTCAGTGGCTTGAAGTTGTAAAGGGCCTACGATAATCGTAGGCAATTTTATTGCACTCCTGTTTATTTTTTACTTCTCTACTCTCTACTACTAATTTATTTTTTTCTTTTTTTGCTTTTGCTATTCCTGGTGCGCTTCTTTTTGCGGTTCTGTTTCTGTTGCTGCTAATGCTCTCATTTCTGCTGCTCTTGCTGCTAATGCTCTTTCTTCTTCTTTCTTCTTCTTATTATTATTATTCTCCTGTTGTCGCTGATCCTGTTCTGTTGTTGTTACTGGGTCTGACGCTGTTGTTGTTGCTGCTTGTTCTGTTGTTGCTGGTTCTGGTGCTACTTCGTTTGTTTCTGCTGCTGCTGCTGGTTCTGGTGCTACTTCGTTTGTTTCTGCTGCTGCTGCTGGTTCTGGTGCTACTTCGTTTGTTTCTGCTGCTGCTGCTGGTTCTGGTGCTGCGTTTGTTGTTGCTGAGTCTGACCCTGTTGTTGCTGTTGCTGCTAATTGAAAAACTCTAATTACTTCCTGAAAGGAAGCAGCATCTGTTGCTTCCTTTCTTTTTCTTTCTCTTATTCTTTCTTGCATTGCTGCTTCTTCTTTTGCTAATAATTCTTCTGCTTCTTCTGGGTTTTCGGATGCATATCGCCAGGCTTCTGCTACTGCTACTGCTTCTGCTTCTGCTTCTGCTACTGCTTCTGCTTCTGCTGCTTCTGCTGTTTGCACGTCTTCTTCTTCCGGTTTTTGGCAAGCAGCTACGAAAAATAAGGTGTTACAAAGGAATAGATAATTTATTAAGCGTTTGTACATGGCGTTTTTTAGGTCAAGGTAAGTTATGAGTCTACTTTATAGATACAGTCCCGTGGAAGTTACTCCCCCACACTTGTAAATGTAAAAGATCATCATAATAAATGCAATACCTTTCGGTTTTCAATAAATCCGTTGCTTACTTTTTTAATTTGCCTGGCCATCAAATCTGCTCCCTCATGATATACACGGCCCCTACCAGGGCAATGAGCAAGTTCAGGCCTACCCACTTAAAAGCCAGCGCGTAAGGCCCTAAGAGCTGTAGCCCTAGCCTAGTGACCATGTCCTCTTGCAGGGGATGCACAGTGCTCTGTTGCTGCAAGGTATGCACAGCAAAGCGCACCAAGGGCCACAGACACACCCCTAATAGCCCTGCTACTAAGCCCCCAAGTACCCGCCTAGGGCGCTGAGTTGTTGGCTTGCTGCCTAGGGGTAGCAGTAGGGCGCTCAACAAAACTAGTACCAACACACCACCTCCATATACGATTATATGTGCAACGGCCACAAAGGCAGCCCCTTGCAAAAAATAGATGGCAGCCATGCCCAGCAGTGCGCACAAGAGCCCTAAGGCTGCATAGAGCATGTGTGGCGTGAGAAGGATGAGCAAGGCCGCAGCCATTACTAGTCCTGCCAAAAGTGCATAGAGTAGTGTCATGGATGGGTGGGTCTACTTTTTACGTTTGTTGAGCATGACCATTGTATCGCGTCAACAACGCAATGCACAAGGATCACAAAATATACTCACTCAAGTCTTTCCTTTGGGCCAAATTTTCCAGGCAGGTTGTTACCAAGGCTTTTGTAATCTGAATCTTCTCGTTGGGCATGATCTTGTCTGGCACATCAAACAAAAAATCGTTGAGCAGGTGGCTCATCACTGTATGGAGTCTTCTTGCCCCAATGTTCTCTACCTCTACGTTGATCTGGTAGGCTACAGCGGCTATCTCTTCTATGGCTGCGGCTTCAAAAGTCACTTCCACTCCCTCTGCTTCAAACAGTGCTTTGTATTGGGCAGTTAGGGCGTTCTTGGGCTCTTGCAAAATACTGACAAAGTCTGCTTGGGTCAGGTTGTCTAGCTCCACACGGATGGGGAACCGGCCTTGTAGTTCCGGAATTAAGTCAGAAGGCTTGGAGACATGAAAAGCCCCCGCAGCAACGAACAAGATGTGGTCAGTATGGACAGTTCCGTATTTGGTATTGACAGCACTGCCCTCCACAATGGGCAATAAATCTCGTTGTACCCCTTCTCGACTCACATCCGGGCCACCCCCTTGGCCAGCCCTGGTTGCTATTTTATCAATTTCGTCAATAAAAATGATGCCTGTGTTGCGGGCTTTCTCTAGCGCTTCTTCTTTGACTGCATCCATGTCAATGAGCTTGGCCGCTTCCTCTACCAGGAGCATCTTTTTAGCTTCTCCAATCGTCAGCTTTTTTTTCCTTGTCTTCTTGGGCAGCATATTACTGAGCATGTCCTGCAGGTTAATCATCGAAGCCTCATCCATTATGCCCCCACCAATCATGCCCACTCCCATACTACCAGGCTTGCTCACTGTTACCTCAATCTTTCTATCGTCTAGCTCTCCGTTTCTAATCTTTTCTCTAAAGCGTTCTCTCGTTTTTTGGTTCAAGTCGCTGGGCTCCTGTTCGGCTGGCATGCTGGTCGTATCTCTGTTCGTCTTGCTAGGCTGTTCAACAGGCGGAATGAGTGCATCGAGAATCAAGTCTTCTACGAGCTGGGCTGCCTTTTCTTTGACTGCTTCTTCTTTGGCTGTTTTGACCATGTTGACAGCTTGCTCTACCAAGTCTCTGACCATGCTCTCTACATCACGGCCCACGTAGCCCACTTCTGTGAACTTAGAGGCTTCTACCTTGACAAAAGGCGCGTCTGCCAGCTTTGCCAGTCGCCTAGCAATCTCTGTCTTGCCTACACCAGTGGGGCCAATCATCAAAATGTTGTTGGGGGTAATGTCTCCTTGCATAGCAGGTGAGACGTGCATTCTTCTCCAGCGGTTCCGCAAAGCAATGGCTATATTGCGCTTGGCTGCCTGCTGCCCAATAATGTACCTGTCTAGGGCTTTCACTATCTCGCGGGGGGTAAGGTATTTTTTTTCTGTTAGCATACGTATGGAGTGCGGGTTAATGCATCATTAATAATTAAGGTGGGCAGCGGGTTGGTGAGCTTTTTCCTTAACCAGCTGCCAGGCCCGTGCATTTTTAACCTTCTGGGGATGGAGCGCTTGCCGTAGCACCTCCTCCACATGGTCCACATAGTGTAAGGATAGGTTTTGCGTATAGCGTGGATGGATTTCCTGAATATCCTTTTTATTTTTCGTGCTCAGGATGATCTCTTGGATACCCACCCGCTTGGCTGCTAAAATTTTTTCTTTAATACCTCCTACAGGCAGCACATTGCCCCGCAAAGTAATCTCTCCAGTCATGGCCAGCCTATCTCTTACCTTGCGTTGGGTATAGAGCGAGGCCAGTGCTGTGAGCAAGGTAATGCCTGCCGAAGGTCCATCTTTAGGCACAGCTCCTGCAGGCACATGCACATGCAAATCATACTGGTCAAAGGTGCGGCCATCAATATCCAGGGTATCAGCATGTGCCTTGAGGTAAGACAACGCCGTCACAGCAGATTCTTTCATCACTTCGCCCAGTTGCCCGGAGAGTGTCAGCTTACCTTTTCCCTGGTTCAGGCTGGCCTCAATAAAAAGAATTTCACCCCCCACAGGTGTCCAGGCCAGTCCAATCGCCACCCCTGGCAACACATTGTGTTGATAGATTTCCCGATCGAATGGCGCTGCACCTAAAAGCAGGACAAGGTCACTTTTTTTAATCCTTTTTGTATAACCCTCTCCCGAGGCCACTGCTTTGGCCACTTTTCTGAGCACACTTCCTAGTTTTCGTTCTAATTCCCTGACGCCTGACTCTCGGGTATAATCTTCAATGAGCGTAGCAATGGCATTGTCATAGATGGTTACATCGCTGGCCTTGAGGCCGTGGGCCTTGCGTTGTTTAGGAAACAAGTGCTTCTTCGCAATCTCTACCTTTTCCTCCACGGTATAGCCATTCAGTTCGATGATTTCCATTCTGTCGTTGAGTGCTGGAGGAATGGTATCCAATGTGTTGGCGGTAGCAATGAACAAGACCTTAGAAAGGTCGTAAGGGACTTCCAAAAAGTTATCCACAAATGCCTCATTTTGCTCAGGATCCAGCACTTCTAGTAATGCTGCTGCTGGGTCACCGCGCATGCCACTGATTTTGTCAATCTCGTCGAGCACAAAGATGGGATTAGAAGCTTGGCTCTTTTTGATGTACTGGATAATCTTGCCAGGCATTGCCCCGATGTAGGTCTTTCTGTGCCCCCTGATCTCTGCTTCATCGTTCAAGCCGCCTAGTGATATTCTCACATATTTCCTGTTCAATGCTTGGGCAATGGATTTGCACAGAGAAGTTTTACCCACGCCCGGAGGGCCATACAGACACAAGATAGGGCCTTTCATGTCTTGCTTGAGTTTCAGCACAGCCAGGTACTCCAATATCCGCTCTTTGACCTTATCCAATCCAAAATGGTCTCTGTTTAAGGTCTTTGTTGCCTGTTTCAGGTTCAAGTTGTCTTTGGTAAATGTCCCCCAGGGCAACTCTAAAAGCAGTTCAGCATGGTTGATCAGGGTGGGATAGTCTGGGTTGTGTGGACTGAGCCGTTCAGCTTTGTCCAGGGCTTTGCCAAAAAAAGTAGCTATTTCCTCAGGCCACTTCTTTTTTTTACCCTGGGTCCGTAGTTCTTCCAGCTCCTCTACTTCACTATCACCCAGTTCTTCTTGCAGCACCCTAATCTGATGTCTGAGGTACTGGTCGCGCTGTTGCTGATCAATGTCTGTATGTACTTTGCTCTGAATTTCTCTTTTGAGTTGTGTAAACTCTAGGTCCTTGAGTAGATACTGCAACAGCAAGGTTGCCCGTTTTCCACTGTCGTTGATCTCCAGTAGCTGCTGTTTCTGAGCTATGTCCACATTGATATTAGCAGACAAGAAGTAGGTAAGAAAGTCCGGGTCTTTGATATTGTTCAAGACCACCTGTACTTCGGGCGGTACTTCTGGGCTCAGGCTTAGGATGTTGCTTGCCACTTCTTTGAGGGAATGCATCAGGGCTTTAGCCTCTTTTTTCTTGGTATTAAAAGTTCTGTTCTTTAGGGTATGTACCTGGGCCAGCAGGTGAGGCGCTTCTGCCAGCATGGCCTCTATCTTAAAGCGTTGCCTGCCTTGTAAAATGATGGTGGTGTTTCCATCAGGAAAGACGATGACCTTTAGGACCTTGGCCATGGTGCCGACCCGGAAAATGTCTTTGGCCCCAGGATCTTCTACATGTGCATTTTTTTGGGCCACTATGCCCAGTTGACTATCTGTCTGGTGTACTTTCTTAACCAGTTGGATGAGTTTTTGGTGTCGTAATGTCAGGGGAATAACCAAGCCCGGGAACAAGACCACTTGTTTTAGTGGCAATAAAGGCAGGGTATCTGGGGTCGATTGCTCCGCTTCTTTGCTGTCCTCTTCTGTTACAACCAACTGTATCATCTCCTCAGTCCCTTCTTTGGCTAGGCCTGAGAGCAATGCACTGTTGAAAGAGGGAGGTTTTTGAAAATACATGCGTATCAAAAATTAGGGGATGGTAGCAAACTAACTGCGTGAATACTATATCTGCAATTGGCATGCCAAAGTAAACTTCGCTGTATTTGGTAGGTGTTGATGCGCCTAGTGTAGCTGGCCTCTAAGCAGTGCGAAAACCTTGGTTACGCTTTTCTATAGTAACCTTTGCCGTTGAAAAATAGCTTGTAAAAGCACAACAAAGATTGCAAGAAATTGTTGATTCATGTCCAAAAACTTGTAGAAAAAGAAAGACTGCTGGCCTGTTAGGCAAAGCCCCCAGCCAAGATCCACCTCGGGACAAGGAACGTTAGTATGGCGCCGCGTTAGACTGCTAAAGGGGGTACTGTCTGAGGCGTGCCTACGGTAAGCGAGTCTGCTGCGCGTGCGTCTACAAGCAAGCCATGGTAGTTCCGGTTTCTCTCAGGGATGACTTTTTGTGGGGTAGCTAAGAAGTAACGCCCCCGGCAGGGGACACATAGAGCCAGCACAAGTACTTTTTGGCAGGAATGGCCTTTTTAAGGGGAAACTAGAAGCGTAAGCTCTAAAGGAGCTTATACAGATCATTAACGACGGCGTAGCCAATCAAGAAGAGTAAAATACCCATGCCAATCTTTTGTGCAGTTTCCAAGAATTTATCTGAGGGTCGCCGGCCTGTGACCATTTCATACATAATCCACACAGTATGTCCCCCATCTAAGGCAGGAATAGGCAAGAGATTAGTAAAGGCCAAGGCCAGGGACAAAAAGCCTGTAATATTCCAAAATTGGATCCAATCAAAGCTTTTACCAAAGACCTGGGCAATACCAATGGGCCCACTCAGAGACTTAGTTGGCGAAAGCTGCCCGACAAGTACCTTGCCCAAGGCCACTACATTGGTCCTAATTACCTCAAAAGCCCTCAAGGTGCCTACGGCAATGGATTGGCCTATACTATAGCTTCTTTTTTCATATGCAAGGAGCATCTTGGGCTGAAACCCTAGTTTTCCTGCTTCACTGACTTCGGCGGTAGTAGCCTGTGTGACACCTGCTCGTACGTAGCGGATGAGGACTTGCTTCCCTGCGTTTTCTTCCAGTGTCTCTTGGAGTTGGTGAAAGTAGACCGTAACCCTGCCGGCCACTTCAACAATCTGATCGCCAGGTTGTAGCCCAGCCTGGGCGGCACCACTTTGCTGTTGCACTTGTCCTACCGTAAAAGGCACCCTAGGAGTCACAAAATCTCCCTGTCCTTTGAGTTCTGACAACTTTTCTATAAAGTCAGCTGGAATATCGATGCGTACCATTTCTCCATTTCGTAGCACTGTGTAGTAGCTGTTTGCTGCCAGTAGGGTATAGGGCTTCAGCACGTCAGCAAACTTTTCGAAATCTCGGCCATTGATGTTGATGATTTGATCTCCTTCTTGAAAGCCCAGGCTGCTGCCTATAGCATTAGGTACAATGCCATGTTTGTTGACCTCCTTTTTGGGCAGGTATATATCGCCCAGAGCAAAGGTGAGGGCTGTGTAAATGAGGATGCCACTGATCATGTTGAAAAAAATACCCCCCAACATGACTACCAGTCGTTGCCAAGCAGGTTTGGCCCGGAACTCCCAAGGCTGTGGTGTCCTGGCCAGGCTAGCGGTGTCAAGCGATTCATCGATCATGCCTGCAATCTTTACTGCTCCGCCTAAGGGGATGGCACCCACGGAGTACTCAGTTTCTCCCCATGTGAACCGAAAAAGTTTGGGGGGGAAGCCAATGGCGTAGCTTTCTACCCGCATGCCAAAAAGCTTGGCAAAGAGCAGATGCCCCAGCTCATGTAGCCCAACAATAATGGATAGGCCCAATAAAAACTGAACAATCATAGCTAAAATTCCCATGGCTCTACTGTTATCTGAAAGTTCCTGAAAAGGCTGCAAGTTATCGTATGGTGTCTATGCCAAGCAAATATGCCGCTATTTTTAGCTTGCGGCATCCTACGCTTGTGTTCTTTGGCTATGCCTGCCACTTCTCTGTTAGCACTCGGGTGTCACCGTCAACTTCTATCCCTATGCTGAGCTCAGGAAAAACTCATGAGACCGACACTTTGTGGGCAAGGAGCGCATCGGCTAGGGCACGGTCATTGGCCAGGTGCACTACCTTGTTTTGTCCACCTAGCTTGTTTTCTGCTTGCATGTGTTGTTTAAAAGCACCCCTGGTAAGTTGTGTAATCTGGAGGGACTGCAAGACTTTGCCTGCCACCAAGTCATTGTAATAAGTATTCAATCGGCGTAGCTCTTGTTCCAAATCTTGTGCAAAGGCCGGTATCCTTTGCGGTGGATGGGAAAACTCAATCAGCCACTCATGGTAAGAAGGAACACCTGGCTGCGTGCTTACCTGTGGAGCCACCGTAAACTCAGTCAATACAGTTTCGGAGTGCTTAGCCAGTGTATGCTGCATGGCCGTTTCTACCTCCTCTGCAATGACATGCTCCCCAAATGCAGAGATAAAATGTTTGATACGCCCAGTCACAACGATTCTGTAAGGATCCGTAGATACAAACCTGACCGTATCGCCCAGAGAGTAAGCCCATAGCCCTGCATTGGTGCTCAGGATGACCGCATAGTCAACACCCATTGTCACTTCTGTAATGCCCAGTCTAGTAGGACTTTCTCCGAAATACTCGTTGACAGGGACGAATTCAAAAAATATGCCACTGTTCAGCTGCAGCAACAACCCTTCTGTTTGTTGCGAATCCTGAAAAGCAATAAAACCCTCTGAAGCAGGATAGGTCTCGATGGTATCCATAGGCTTGCCGACGGTATCGAAGAGCTTGGCACGATAGGGTGCGAAGTTAACACCCCCATGGACCAACAAAGAGAGATCTGGGAAGATATCTTTAATAAGCCGGCCGGTACGTTGCTGGAGCTTGTCCAAGTACATTTGTACCCAAGGTGGAATGCCAGCCATCAAGCCCATCTTGGCTGGTAGTGTTTCCGCAACAACAGCATCTACCTTGGCCTCCCAGTCTTCCACACAGTTGGTGGCATAGCTTGGCAGGTGGTTGTGTTGTAAATAAGCTGGCACATGGTGATTAACAATTCCTGACAGTCTACCGGTAGGAATGCCTCCTACACTGTCTAGCTGCGGACTGCCCGACAAGAAGAGCATTTTCTTGGCTAAGAATGCTGCTTTGCCTGTTTCATGGATGTAGTTGAGCAAGGTGTTTCGGGCTGCATGCAGGTGGTGGGGCATGGAGGCCTTGGTAATGGGAATGTACTTACTCCCTGAGGTAGTGCCGGAAGTTTTTGCCAGGTACAGGGGTTTACCTGGCCACAGTATGTTACTTTCTCCTGCTTTGATCTTGTCGATGTAAGCAGTCATGCCTTCATAGTCTCTGACAGGTACACAAGCCTTGAAATCTGTATAATTCCGAATCGTATTGAAACGGTGCTCCTGGCCAAAGAATGTATTTCGGGCACTCGTAATCAGTTGCTTGAAGACTCGATGCTGGGTGACTACAGGGTTTTGGCTCCACCGGCGTTGTTGGCAGACCACCCAAGTAGCTACGGGTTTGCTGAATAGGGATGGTAAAGCCATAGGGTACCTTTAAGACAGACGTGAGTTAGTTGAAGGCAATTTCATTCTTCGTTACATATACAGATCGTTACGTTACAATTGCAAAGGTAAAGATGAGATCCTTTTCATAGCCTGTAACCGGACGTTTTTAGAATTTTGTGAGATTATTGCAAAAGTACTTATAGATCACAGCAGGGACGGGCCTGAGCCACAAAGCTAACTATTGATATTTCTTATCAGTCCATACCTTCAAAACTAAACCCTGCATGCCTATTAAACCCTCTCAACCCATTAGCTATACAATTTACTACGTAGAGAAAAGAAAGACCAAGCGTGTGTTCTTAAGCAGATAGCCGAACCGATCCATTGGGAGGCTGTTACCCATGTACTGGAAAAGTATTATCCCACAGGCCAGTCAAAGAAAGGAATAAAAGCCTACCCAGCGCTAGTCCTCTTGAAGAGGACCTTACTCCAGACCTGGTACACCTTGAGTGACTATGGTATAGAAGATCAAGGAACACATGCAGCGTTCTGTACAGGCCGGAGTAGACCAGCAGGCATTCTGGTAAAAAATGAGGATCAACTACAGTAGGACTACAAGTCCTCGCTGAGGCCAAGCAGGGCTTGGTCTTGGCCGTCCATACGACAGCGGCTGACGCGCATGATGCCAGTATGTAGGGGAATGTCTGCGTAAGGTGAGCCTCCTTGTAGGGAGCCGTGTACTGGCCGACAAGGGCTACTGTTCTCAGAGCAATGAAGTCCTGCTCAATAGCAGAGGACTACGCAATGGTATACAGCGCAAAGCCTACAGGAAGTGGTATAAAATAGAGCGGGTGTTGGGGAGTATCAAGTGTTGGTTGGGGGCTAACGGCTCGCTATGTAGGCCTGGTGAAGACGCACGGCCAGCATGTGTTGGAGGCCTTGGCGTACAACTTATATAGGCTCCCTGGGATTATTTTATGTCCCAGGCACAATAAAAGTGAGAAAATAAACGCCTATTAAGGGGTGATGTGCCCCCCATAGGAGCCCGATGCACCAGAAAGGTTTCTCAATAAGCCTCCAAAAAAGTGCGAGCCAACTGGCAACTATTCTGCAATGGTCTCAGTTTATGAATACTTTTGCAATAATCTCGGATTGTGAGATTTTGCCACGGTGCTGCATGGCAATCGGCAGGGCATTCGCCTACTTCCTTCCCCCCCAATGGCTAATTAAAGGTGATTTTCTTTTCTAGAAATGATATTTGGTACTTGATGTACAGAGTGAGTGATGGAGATATGTTTTGAACACTGCGCCCATAGCCTGGTACAATATAGTTGGTGGCTGGCTCAAACTTTTCAAAACTTCCCAATCCCCTAAAGTGGACAATGAGACCAGCATAAAGGCCCAAACTACTGAAGAGCTGGTGCTCAGAACCGATGACCAGTTCCCACCAGGAGGCTGATAAATTTTTGTTGATGACTTGCTCAGCGGGAGATGCCGGCGTTGTGCTGTTCTTACAACGACTCCTACCATAGCGCAGTCCTGCATAGAGGTTGTTGCGTGGGTTATAAAACACAAAGTAGTCTAAGCCAATATTACCATAATAGCCGGCTACCGTGTAGCCGCTGCTGTTGCCCATGCTACGTTCTTGAACAAGTTTTTGATACCCCAATATGCCTGAAAGTTGTATGTTTTTTCTAAACAAAATGCTCAGGCTGCCTGCGTACCTGTGTGCTTTTTTGGTAAAAAAAATCATAGTCAGCCTTCCGTAGTCTACCGCCACACCAATGGTCTGGACCCAAGGGACGTAAGGGGCTTGCGTGATGTGTTGCTTAACAACTAGCGTATCCAAACGCACCAACGGATCTTCTTGTATTCTTGTCGCTGGCTTGAGCAGCGTGGGTTTTTTTAGGGGAGAGGGTTTGGGGTCTTTAGTATCAGGAGTAGCTGGAGTTGTTTTTTGAAGTGGGTGGTTGTTTTTTTGAATCTTACTGGAATATTTCCTTGTAGGGTACTGAGTTGTTTTTTCCCTTGGGTTCTTCTTGCCCAATGGAGTCGCCCATGCAGCGGCGTGTACCCCCAGCAACATCGCTAAGCACAGCAAAACCAATCTGGAGAAAAAGAAATGTTTTGACCCGAGTTGCATGAACGTAAAGTTAAGTGAAATTAATGCTTCCAGTGTGATGCCCAGTCTAAGTACCCAAGGTACCTGCTACCCACCTATCCTTTCCGTGTAAGTCTTGCCTGATGCAGACTGTCTCAAAACCGGCATGGATGAGTAAACTGGCTACTGCTGCACCAAATGCTTCGTTGATTTCCAGGTAGAGCTTGCCCGCTGGGGCGAGGTACTGGGGCGCCAAAGCAACAATCTTTTCGTAAAAAATTAAGGGTTGCGCGTCAGGTACGAAGAGCGCTTTGGCAGGCTCATAAGCTAGCACGCGGTGCTGCATTTGTTGTTGCTCAGCGATACGTACATAAGGAGGATTGCTGACTATGATGTCCCAGTGCTGAGCAGGCAGCCGTTCGTGCAATATGTCTGCTTGTATAAAGTGCACTGTCGCGCCCAATCTTTTTGCATTGATTTGGGCCATGTATAGCGCCTCTGGGGCGACGTCTAAAGCATGGACGGTGGCCTGGGAGAGTGCTTGTTGCAATGTAATGGCTATGCACCCACTGCCCGTACCGATGTCCAGCACACGCGCGCCTGCTTGTGGATTCTTGTCGATAATATACTGGACCAAAGCCTCTGTTTCAGGCCTAGGAATCAAGACCGCAGGGCTTACCTGGAAATCTCTGCCTAGAAAAGGTGCTTCGCCCAAAACGTATTGAATAGGTTCTTGGCAGTTGAGGCGCACTATCGCTGCAGACAATAACTGACTTTTGGCTGGAGAGAGAGTGATGGGTTCGTCTAGTGCTATGCGTACTGGATCTAGCTGAAAGTAGTGGCCCAAAAGTCGCTGGGCAATGGCCTGACATTCTTGTGCTTGTTGGATAGCCGGCAAGAGGGCCTGGTATACTTGCCAGTACAGTGCTTTGCTGGACATATCATTGTTCATGGGGCAGATTTTGGGGAAGCAGCTATAAGAGGAGATCCATTATGCACTAAAAGCGAGTTGTTGTAAATTGCCCGCAGCAAAAAATTAACCAGATGAAGCGCACGGCTTTACTGTACTGGTTGCTTGCAACCTTGGCCAATTGTTCGGTTAATTATGATAACCCTTCAAGGAAGCCCAATACCGGCTTACTTCCAAAACAGCAAGAACGCACTATTGGAGAGTATCTCAGCCCCGAATTTAAGCAATGGTTTCAAAACCTTGGGCATGCACCCGTATACAATCAAGTCTCCAAGGCAACAGTAAAGATTGTACCCAACATGTCGTGGTATGCTCAGCTAGGAATAAAGACTTTATGGATCGTAGTCAATGCAAGCAACGAGGACATCTCCTTTGGGGGCGGAGGGCTCAATGGTGTCTTCCGTGACCATGTTGATATTCAGTACGGTCATGACAAGTGGTGGGGCTTGAGGTTACCTGACGATGACTACATCAATAGCACTCCAGTTGTACCTGGACAGCAGGTTCCAGCGGGTGGGTACGCTATCTCTGATGTGGGGAGACTCATTAACGAGAACGGAATAACAATTGTCAACGATGCTACTAAAAGGGGAGAAATTTACCACGCTGTAGGCCCCAGAGCTAGTGAAACTACTTCGCTCTCCACTGCTCAGGACAAGGTGAAAACTTTGTATTATCACATCTGCAAAAGAGCCGCTCATCATACCGGCCATCTAGTTTTGCCGGCCATCTCTACCGATGTTTTTGCTGCTGCCGATTACACAAAACTAAGCTTTACCAAAAACCAATTTATGGCTGCCATGTATGAGGGCATGTACCAGGGCATCCAGCAGTATAAGACTGAGACTCCCGGACCCCATCAAGGGACATGCTGTATTATCCTGAATAATTGGGAGCCCCTCCAATAAATGGTGTTCAGTAGTGCTTGTTAGACGGTATAGCTGTGCTACAGGGCCTCTGCAGGCTAGTCATTCATAGAAACCAAGAACTCCTCGTTGTCACGAGTACCTTTCATTCTCCCGAGCAAGAAATCCATGGCTTCGTTGGGCGTCATGTCTGCCATGAACTTGCGTAAAATCCACACGCGTGACAAAGCATCCTTAGTGAGCAGGAGATCTTCACGGCGTGTCCCTGAAGCAGGAATGTCAATCGCAGGATAGATTCGTCGGTTGGCCAATTTTCGATCTAGTTGCAACTCCATGTTGCCAGTGCCTTTAAACTCCTCAAAAATCACTTCATCCATCTTAGAGCCCGTTTCAATAAGCGCAGTGGCCAAAATGGTCAAAGAGCCGCCATTTTCTACATTGCGTGCTGCCCCAAAGAATCTTTTGGGTTTGTGCAAAGCGTTGGCATCTACTCCGCCTGATAAAATTTTTCCTGAAGAAGGCATGACTGTATTGTAAGCTCGGGCAAGGCGCGTAAGTGAGTCTAGAAGAATGACTACATCATGACCACACTCCACCATGCGTTTTGCTTTCTCGAGGACTATGTTGGCCACTTTGGTGTGGCGTTCTGGCTGCTCATCGAAGGTGGAGGCCACCACTTCTGCATTCACACTACGGGCCATGTCGGTGACTTCTTCCGGCCGTTCTCCAATGAGCAAAATAATGAGATATACCTCTGGGTGGTTTTTGGCAATAGCATTGGCAATTTCTTTTAGCAGCACTGTCTTTCCGGTTTTTGGAGGGGCCACCAGCATGCCACGTTGTCCTTTGCCAATGGGAGCAAAAAGGCTTAAAATTCTCGTAGAATACTGAGAAGGGCCATTAGCAAGCTCTAGTTTTTCCTCGGGAAATAAAGGAGTTAAGTGCTCAAACGCGATTCTATCTCTAATCTCTTCTGTGGTCCTTTCATTGACAGAAGCTACTTTAAGCAACGCAAAATATTTTTCTCCTTCTTTGGGCGGTCTGATTTGCCCCTTCACTGTGTCGCCTGTCTTTAATCCCAATAATTTGATCTGTGAGGGGGACACATACGTGTCATCTGGACTAGTCAGGTAGTTGTAATCAGAGGAGCGCAGAAAACCGTAACCATCTTGCATAACCTCCAACACTCCCTCACTATCAATAACACTGTTGAGGCCCATATCACGGCCACCTTCTTTTCTAGGGGGTTTTCCCTCTTTCTTCTGCTCTTTTTGTTTCCCATTGTTAGCTCCCTCAGACATAACCGCTTTGACTGGGCTAGCGCCAGTAACATTGCTTGGCATGACGTTTTCTCTTTTTGCTCTTGGGGGCTGCTTACTTGTGGAGATTGGCGCATGCCCCTGGTTACTAGTTTCTTTTGGCAATTCCACTTCTTTCTGAGGAAGAGATTCCTCAGGTGTAATGGCTTGTTGGTCAAGTATTTTATAGATCAACTCTTCCCTAGGAAGTTGGCCGTAGTTGTTCACTTTTAGGATCTTTGCAATTTCTCTCAGCTCAGAAAGAAGCCGAAGATTAAGTTCTTCAATATTATACATGGATTGTTTGTGTGTGATTAAATAGAGGAAATGATAAATGATGAGCCATCCGAATGGCTAGTGATCCAGACGCAGTGATGATGTTCAAGAGCGTTACTTTCAGAAAGCCTAGAGGGTAGCAGTGTAAAGAGAGCAGAAACGTTGCCCAACTATTAAGAGAACACAATGATAGGACAATGATACACCATTGTCAAGCCTAGTGTAGGTTATTAAGCAATAAAAGCGGTTTTGGTGGTTCCTAAACCATTTGCGTAAAAGTGGCTTACTTTGTGGCCACTGATCAGCTACTAGGAAGCGTTTCCTGTCAATTTGTAGTTGGCAACGCACATCAACTTCATCTACTATGCTTGATATCCACTACATCAGAGCCAATAAGGAACTTGTCATCCAAGGTCTACAAAAAAAATATTTTAACAACGCTGCTGAAGCTATAGAAAAATTATTGGTCATTGACCAACAACGACGAGCCACCCAGTGGTCTGCAGATAACGCTGCAGCCCAGCTGAACCAATGTAACAAGCAGATAGGTCAGCTGATGCAGCAGGGGGAAAAAAAAGAAGCCACTGCTGCCAAGGCACAAACCACCGTCCTCAAATCAACTATTAGAACACTGGCACAACAGCTTCAAGTGCATGAAGAGACATTACAACATGCTTTGTACGAGCTGCCTAACCTGCCCAATGCTGAAGTTCCTGAAGGGAAAAGTGCGGCAGATAACACGCTCGTTTACCAAAGTAGTGAAGTGCTTGTCAACGATGCAGCACAGTGGCCCCACTGGGAACTGGCTAAAAAATATGCCCTTGTTGACTTTGAGCTAGGGAACAAAATTATGGGCGCAGGATTTCCAGTTTACAAAGGCCGAGGCGCCAGACTCCAAAGGGCCCTTATTAATTTTTTTCTAGATGAAGCCCTGCATGCAGGCTACGAAGAAATACAGCCCCCGATTGTGGTCAATGAAGTTTCTGCCTACGGCACTGGGCAGCTGCCTGATAAGGAGGGGCAAATGTACCAGCTGAAAGACACAACGTTCTACTTGATTCCAACTGCGGAGGTTCCTTTGACTAACTTGTACCGTGATGAGATCCTGCCTCAGGAGGCTTTGCCTATCAAAAATGTAGCGTATACTCCTTGCTTTAGGCGAGAAGCAGGCTCTTGGGGGCGTCATGTGAGAGGACTCAACCGGTTGCACCAATTTGATAAAGTAGAACTAATGCAGATCAGGCTTCCTGAGGAGTCTTACAAGTCACTACAAGAGATGTGTGCTTATGTACAGCGTTTACTCGAAAAGCTGGAATTGCCCTATCGAGTGGTTAAACTTTGTGGTGGCGATCTGGGCTTTGCTGCTGCGTTTACCTATGACCTGGAGGTATGGGCTGCTGGGCAGCAGTGTTGGCTTGAAGTCAGCTCTGTCAGTAATTTCGAGACTTATCAGTCTCGTCGGATGCGGATCCGTTACAGAGACGAGCACCATACAACACGCTTGCTACATACCCTGAATGGAAGTGCTATTGCCCTGCCTAGGATTGTGGCTGCGCTGCTAGAAAACAACCAAACAGCTAGTAGCATCAGTATTCCACCTATTTTGCAGCCATACACAGGTTTTAAGGCTATTGAATGATGATTTTTGGGTGATGGCGCGGCTTGACGTCATTCGTGACTTGTTGCTGTAAGAGTACCCGTATACATGTCCGAATAAAAAAATAAAAAATGACTAACATAGCATTGTTCGGTCCGCCAGGGGCTGGAAAAGGCACCCAAAGCCAAAAACTAATCCAAAAATATCAACTCACACACATTGCACCTGGTGACTTGCTGCGTGAGCATATCAACAAAAAAACAGCCTTAGGACGGCAGGTGGCCAGCTATATCAACAAAGGCAAGTTGGCACCTAATGCACTCGTGATCGACATTGTAGCAGCACAGCTGGCAGCACAAAAGAATGGCGATGGCTTTCTGTTTGATGGCTTCCCAAGAACGGCTATCCAGGCAAAGGCGTTAGAAGAGGCGCTGGCAAGTCACAACATGCAGATCGATGCTGTTGTCTTTCTAGAAGTACCTGAGCAAGAACTCATTAAGAGAATCAAAGCCAGGGCCCAAATAGCAGGTCGTGTCGATGATCAAGACAAATTTAAAATTGCTACAAGAATGCGTATCTACCACAGTGAGACCCTGCCTGTGGCTAAACACTATGCCCAGCAAAACAAACTTTATAAAGTCCATGGGGTAGGGGCAGTGGATGCCATTTTTGAGCGAATTGTAGCTGTGGTGGGGCAGTTGTCGGCCATGCCAGCTCTAAAGTAAAAACTTGTGCCTACTTCGAGTTTCATTGATCATGTAAAACTACACGCCCAAGCTGGCAAGGGTGGTGCAGGTGCTGTGCATTTCAGAAGGGAGAAATCAGTACCCAAAGGGGGACCTGATGGCGGTGATGGTGGCCGAGGCGGGCACATCGTCTTGCAAGGCAATGCCCAACTATCTACCCTACTGCACCTACGTTATAGGAAGCACGTCTCAGCATCAGATGGCCAACCAGGAGCAGGAGGGAGGCGATCTGGCGCCACGGGGGCTGACATTATTCTACAAGTTCCCTTGGGCACCGTAGCCAAAGATGCAGAGACAGGCCAGCTATTGATGGAGATAACCCAGCAAGGTGCCCAAGGGCTATTGATGCAGGGCGGTCGGGGCGGCCTTGGTAATTTTCACTTCAAATCAGCTACTCAACAAACCCCCCGCTATGCACAGCCTGGGGAGCCAGGGGCTGAAGGCTGGGTGGTCTTAGAATTAAAGTTGCTCGCAGATGTAGGCTTGGTAGGGTTGCCCAACGCCGGCAAGTCTACCCTGCTGTCCGTAGTTTCTGCTGCCAAGCCCAAGATCGCTGACTATCCTTTTACCACCTTGGTGCCGCAACTTGGCATTGTAGCGTACAGAGAAGAGCAATCTTTTGTCATGGCAGACATTCCTGGCATTATCGAAGGCGCAGCAACAGGAAGGGGCTTGGGAACCCGTTTCTTAAGGCACATCGAGCGCAATTCAGTGTTGCTATTTGTCATTGCTGCAGATACCCCTAATGTACCACAAACCTATGCCACATTGATTCAAGAGCTTGGAGCGCACAATCCTGAACTGTTGGACAAGCCGCGGCTGCTGGCAGTCTCTAAAATGGATTTGTTAGATGAGACCACCCAACAGTCTTTGGTGGCTGCTTTGCCGCTGGGTATAGATTACGTACTCATTTCTGCTGTTACTGGCCAGGGCATTGGTCAGCTCAAAGACAAAATCTGGCAGCTATTGTATGCGTAAGTCAACAATAAACAAGCGAACAAAAAAACGATCTATTGTACCTTTCAGCCACTGTAGCGTGTGTTATTCGGCCTAGTTTGCAGTTATTAGGTACACGGTACTAATCTGGATGGTTACTTAACTTAACTTAACTTAACTTAATTAGAGACAGATGAGGCTAAGTAGCGCAAGTTCTCTGGCCTATGGGTGTCATACTTATTTGCCGCCCTTGGCAGCTTATTGCTCTTTTCTACTGGTTATGGGACAATACTTTCCTACTTCTTTAAAGCTCTCTGTTACGTTTTTAAGAGGTAATGGTCCCACATCAATTATAATTCTTCCCACGTTTCATCTTCCGAATTAGGCGCACCTGGCAAGGCAGTCGTTGTAAGTGGCGCTACTTGTTTTTTATTGCGCTTCACAAACCTACCCCATAGTGTTTTCCCTTTGGAACTTTTCTGTGTTTGTCCGTTATGTACCTGTTGCTTTATCTGATCTTGTTGTTATTGATCAACTGGTATACAGTCCGTTGCGCTCTGCTCATCTTTTTTGGCTCCGCTAAGTATCTTGTTGATATCCGCTATAGTTTGAGGAGCGCTCTTTAATTCAAGTAACTTTCCCAGTTGCAGCAATACGTACCTACCACAATTGTGGTGATCTAAAGTTCCTTGGGTGCCTTTGTATCTATGTGTTACTTTTGTGCCTTCACCAAGAATTTTTACAGCCTCTTCGACGCGTTGTCGTCCTTTCCGAGCTTCCGGTAAGAGAAAATCCTTGAAAAAGCTCGCAGTCATGAACCCTTTTGAATCGTAATGTGTGGCACATAGTGGGCTTACGTTCTTCTCTGGTGTTGTACTAGGGGTCGAACGTATCTCTAGTAACGTCCAATGCCCTTTGCTTATTTGCTGTAGCGGTATCAATATCTTGAACTTGGTAATTTTTTTCTCTTTATCTTCTTCAAGAGAATTTTTGATCTCTTCTAAAACTTCTGAAATACTTCGTTCTCCACCTCTTTGGGCAGTAAAATGGCCTGACTCTTCATTATGAGCAAAGGCGATATACGTTTTTTCTTTAGAGTTGTTGTCTTGCTTGTAGAAAAATAAATTTTTCTCGACACCACCACATTTAAAGTTTTTCTTCGATGCCTCGAATCCCCACTGTTGAATGACATGCCGCAGCATTGAGCTACTTAGTTGTGCATCAGCAGCAACCTTAGCTCCTGGAGCTAGTTTTTTATCTTCTACTTCCTCCTTACTTTCTTTCGCTAAAGAAATTATATCAAAATCATCTTCATCTTCTACTTCTGCAGTAGTATCAGTGGTACTAGTCTCGTCTTCTGCTTGTATCAAGCTATTGCCTCTTTGGGGTGACCCGTTGCCATTCTTGGTTCCCGTCGATGCTTGTTCATTTTCCTTACCTAGTACTCCCGAGGTAGCAGTAGCAGTCGCTTTACTAGATCCTATTAATTCTTCTTTCGTAAAAATAACTTCTTGGGCCACACGAATATCCAGATGGTCTAACTTTCGGTCCTTGAGTTTTTCTTCCAATTCTTCTAAAACTTTTGATAAGTCCTTGGATATTGTAATATCTTTCTCGTTGATTAGTTTTCTTAAATAAGCAATCCCTTGATCATGCAATCCTTTGGTCAGTTTTTGGGAATCTTCTACTAACTCGAAATTCCCTGTATCAGACTTACGGCTGCCCATCTCTAGTAAATCTTTACACTTTGTCAACAATTCTTTAATATCATCAGGCAAATATTTTGTCCTTTCTTTCTTATGGTTTCGTTGGGTTTCAGGATCCTGTGTTACCAAGCCACCTCTTACGGCCAATGACTCTACATACTCCGCCCCGTGCAAGAAAAAATGTACCCACTGCTTGATACCATAGTTTTCAGGTTTCAAAAATAGCTTCTTGTTCCCGTCCTTTTCGGTTAAGAAGAATAGAATATGTCGCTTATTCTCTGGTTGCATCCAACCTTCTGGTACGTCGAAGCCATAATGTGAACTCGTACTATCGCCGTATGTATGCGACGAAATACGTTTATAGCTTCCCTTGAGACTCGTTAGGAAGTTAAAAAAAAGGCCATCAGGGTCCTCTATCAGATAAGTGCCCTCGTCGAAGGTTTGATCTTTTTGTTGAGCTTTTTGAAATAGATACCGCATAATTTTAGCTACATCTACTTGCTCAGTGTCCTTTTTGATTTCCCTCCCGTTAAATATCTCCTCAAGGAGTTCTTTCCCTTTCTCGGGAGAAAATTCACTCCCCACATTCAGTTCCCATTTGGTATTTTCATCCTGCTCTGTATCCGTGTTATCTTGAGCTGCTTCTACAACTTTTTCTGCTGCGTTGTCTTGCCATATGGGGCTTGTTTGAATTCCAGTGTCATCATTCTTCGCAGCTGCGGCCTGCTCGAGTTCCTTTGTTAACTTCTCCTGAGCCACCTTTGCACGATTCTCTTTCTTTTCTTTGAGCTTAACAATTTGGGGACTACCCGCTGTTTGGTCTGAGTTATCGCGCTTTTTATTCTCAACTTTTTGACCGTTCCCACGTCTATTACGTATCTCTTCGCTCCTCTTGTTGTTATGAGCTGTTCTTTGCTCGAAGGTCGTTTTCGTCTTTGCTAGTTTGCTTGCTTCTTCTCCTTCTTCTTCTGTTTCTACTTCTGCTGCTGTTTGCACTTCTTCTTCTGCTGCTGCGTCTGGGGCTGCTTCTTCTCCTTCTTCTTCTGTTTCTACTTCTGCTGCTCTAGCTTCTTCTCTTTCTCTTGCTTCAGCTTCTTCTTTTTCTTTCCTTCTAGCTTCTTCTCTTTCTCTTGCTTCAGCTTCTTCTTTTTCTTTCCTTCTAGCTTCTTCTCTTTCTCTTGCTTCAGCTTCTTCTTTTTCTTTCCTTCTAGCTTCTTCTCTTTCTCTTGCTTCAGCT
>Ga0316607_1000168_pt1 | contig 26979 bp, 21 predicted proteins | sample MIS2016062E_MG_FD_207674 | JGI IMG/M metagenome (GOLD analysis project Ga0316607, IMG submission 207674) | Microbial mat bacterial communities from Middle Island sinkhole, Lake Huron, Michigan, United States - MIS.2016.062E | ecosystem: Environmental > Aquatic > Freshwater > Lake > Sediment...
GCTGTTGCAAGTTAATCTCAAGCATTTTGATAAAAATAGTTTAACTTACTCAAAGATTTTGTGCAGCCAAGCACTTTTACGCCCGCCACAACTCTTGATGATCCAAAAATTTAATTTAAAGTTTTTTTATGGAGATAGCGTGAACTACTCACCGCTAACCTGGAGTACCAGGTATAGCGGGAGCTTCTGTACTCACAGGCGAGTGCCTCAAGACAGACTTGCGTCCCCCTTTTGGTCTTACCTCCCCTCCTACAGCAGAAACGGCTGAACCATCCGTCTTTAGCATTCTGATGCCTTCTGCTCTAATATTGATAGCTGCGTTTCCATCTCTGTCGTGATGAATGCCACAATGGGGACAAGTCCATTCCCTCACATCTAAAGGCATTTCACGGATATGATGAAAACAATTAGAACAGAGTTTAGAACTAGGGAACCATCTATCTATCTCGACTAACTTCGCGCCTTTTCGTTCTAGTTTGTAAGCTAAGAAATTAGTGAAAGTTCCCCATCCACAATCAGAAATTGCTTTCGCCAAATTGTGATTACGAACCATGCCTTTGACATAAAGATTTTCTACGATGACAGCTTGGCTATCGCTGACCAACTTATAACTAAGTTTGTGTAAAAAATCTTGCCTGGAATTACTAACTCGTTCGTACACTTTTGCCACAATTTTTCTATACTTTTGTCTTGACTTACTTCCTTTCTGCTTGTGGGCTAACTTTTTCTGTTTGCGCTTGAGGTTTTTCTCATGTTTGGCCAAGTGTTTAGGATTGTCATATTTAGAGACCTTTGTGCCATCAGTTACAACTGCAAAGTGTTTGATTCCTAAGTCAATACCATAGATTTTACCTTCTGAAACAGTAGGGTTTTCCCCTTCAATTTCGGTCAATATAGATGCCAAATATTTCCCGGACGGCATTTGACTGACGGTGACAGTCTTGACTTTTCCCTCAATTGGTCGATGTATTTTGGCTTTGACTATCCCGATACCGGGAAGCCTTACACTGCCCTCTACAATCTTGACATTTTGAGGGTATTGAATTGACTGTTTGCCATGTTTAGATTTAAACTTAGGGAAGCCTGCACGTAGATCAAAAAAGTTTTTGTAAGCCGTGGTTAAATTAAGTGTTGTAGCTTGTAAAACCTGACTGTAACAATTAGCCAGCCACAGCGTATCTTCGGCTTTTTTGATCTGAGGCAGTAGCGCGTTGAGTGCTACCTGTCCCAGCCCTTTCCCCGTATCTTTATAAACCTCAATGGATTTATTTAAGGCATAATTCCACCACCACCGCGAACATCCAAATGTTTGGGCTAGTAGTGCTTCTTGCTCTTGAGTTGGATACAGACGGACTTGTACAGCTTTATGGAGCACTCAATATCACCTCCTTGTCTCAACATCTTACTACATACTACCGAAAACAGTAAAGACAATCTGAAAGATTTGGTCAACTCCGTACCTACGTTGACCCGCCTCTCATCCCACCGCTCACCTGGGTACAGGTAGAGCGGGGGACTTCCCGGCGGTGTAAGTTAAAGCAGATTTTCTTTTTCTTAACAAGACGCAACGTATACAAAACATATAGCGGTTCGGTAATTGGGCCTGGGGGATGGGGCCTGGCCTGGGGCCTGGGGCATAAAGAATAATCAGATCCCCGACTTCTTCAAGAAGTCGGGGATCTAAAGTTGACAACTAATCACGTCGGAATGCTGACTAATGACTACATCATGCCCATGCCGCCCATGCCGCCCATGCCGCCCATGCCGCCCATGCCGCCCATGCCGCCCATGTCGCCCATGTCGCCACCGGCTTTTTTCTTCTCTGGTTTTTCGACAATCACAGCTTCAGTGGTCAAAACCATACCAGCAATGGAACCAGCATTTTGTAAAGCCGATCGCACTACCTTAGCTGGGTCAATAATCCCGGCCGCAATCAGATCTTCGTACAGGTCAGTGAGAGCATTGTAGCCAACGTTCCACTCGGTAGCGCGCACACGCTCGATCACGATGGAACCTTCAACGCCTGCATTATCAGCAATTTGACGCAAAGGAGCTTCCAAAGCTTTAGCAACCAAATCAGCGCCAAGCTGTTCTTCCGCCTCTAAAGTATTTCTGATCGCCTCTATCTTTGTAATCAAGTGAATTAGCGTTGTGCCACCTCCGGCAACGATACCTTCTTCCACAGCAGCTTTAGTAGCGTTCAGAGCGTCTTCAATACGCAGTTTACGGTCTTTGAGCTCGGTTTCGGTGGCTGCGCCGACTTTAATTACAGCGATACCGCCGGCGAGTTTGGCGATGCGTTCGGTTAGCTTTTCCTTGTCGTAATCGGAATCCGTCGCCTCTAGCTGTTGGCGGATTTGCACAATCCGTTTTTGGACATCAGCTTTGTGTTCTTCGCCAGAAACAAGGACAGTTTTTTCTTTGTCGATCGTAATTTTGCGGGCGGTACCGAGCATTTCTAGGGTTGCGGTATCAATGCTGAGTCCGACTTCTTCAGAAATCAGTTGGCCGCCGGTCAGAACGGCGATATCTTGAAGCATAGCTTTGCGGCGCTCGCCAAATCCGGGAGATTTGGTGGCTGCGATGTTCAATACGCCACGGGCTTTGTTGACTACCAGAGTTGCCAAAGCTTCGCCTTCAATATCTTCGGCGATAATTAGCAGCGGTTGACCGGTGCGGGCGATTTTTTCGAGAATGGGGACGAGCTCTTGAATGGAGCTAATTTTTTTGTCGGTAATCAGGATGCGAGCGTTTTCGTACTCAACTTCCATGCGATCGGTGTTGGTGACGAAATAGGGAGAAAGATAACCCCGATCGTACTGCATCCCTTCGACAACTTCCAATTCTGTCAACAGAGATTTCGACTCTTCAACAGTAATTACGCCGTCTTTGGTGACTTTTTCCATCGCTTCAAAAATCATGTTGCCAACTTCTTCGTCGTTACCGGCGGAGATAGTGGCGACTTGAGCAATTGCAGCCCCTTCGACGGGTTTGGCCAATTTGGCGATTTCCAGAACCAAATGGGCGATCGTTTTCTCAATTCCCCGGCGCAGGGCGACTGGATTTGCGCCTGCGGCGACATTCTTCAAGCCTTCGCGAATCAGAGATTGAGCCAGAACCGTAGCGGTTGTAGTGCCATCCCCTGCAATATCTTTAGTTTTGGAGGCTACTTCTTGAATCAAGCGAGCGCCAGTATTTTCCAAAGGATCTTCAAGTTCGATCTCCCTGGCAACAGTGATACCATCGTTAACGATGAGGGGGGCGCCGAACTTCTTTTCCAGTAAGACGTTCCGGCCTTTCGGGCCCAAGGTAATGCGGACGGCATCGGCGAGTTGATTGACCCCGCGTTCTAGGGCCCGCCGAGATTTGTCACCAAATGCAACTATTTTGGTCATGTTTTGTCTCCATTCGCTTACATAGCAAATTTAGCACTCTCTGAGGCTGAGTGCTAATTCGATCGACTTGAGATTTGGGTTGCGGGCGATCGCCCAGTCCGGTTAAAGTCACCGTAGTGAACAATTCTCGCTTAACAGGCAAGATGCCCGCCCTAAACTTAATTATCCGTATACACACGAACATACGGATATAATATGATTTGTCACATTTATTAATCAAATTTTCCCTCTTCCTCATTCCTTCTTCCGACCTTCATCGGACTTTCATCCGTTACATCCGTTACACTCATCCGTTACCGAACTTCCTTTTTCCGACTTTCATCCGTTACATCCGTTACATAATCCGTTGCCGAACCTCTACCTATGGCTCGTTATTCTCGACTGCAAAAACTGGGCTCTTATATGCGCCCGCATTGGAAACAGGCATTTTGGGGCGTTTTCTCCCTGTTAATTGTCAATGCTGTGGGCGTTTACATTCCCCTGCTGATTCGGAATGCAGTTAACACTCTGCAAGTAGCGCTCAAATTTGACCAAGTTTTGAACTACGTGGTGCTGATTCTGGTACTCGCCTCAATCATGTGGGTGATTCGGATGGTATCGCGGATTTTGCTATTTGGCGTGGGGCGACAAGTCGAATTTGACCTCAAACAGCAAATATTTAATCATTTATTAACTTTAGAACCGTCTTATTTTGCTGCTAATACAGTCGGAGATTTAATTAACCGCGCTACTTCCGACTTGGACAATATTCGCCGCTTGGTGGGGTTTGCGGTGCTGAGTTTGGCGAATACAGCCTTTGCTTATGCTTTGACTTTGCCGGTGATGTTGGGGATTAATGTGCGGCTGACACTGTTGGCGATCGCAGTTTATCCTTTCATGTTAGTTTTGGTGCAGTTATTTAGCGACAAACTTCGCATCCAGCAGTTAGCTGTGCAGGAAGAACTGTCAGCGATGAGCGATTTGATTCAAGAGGATATGAGCGGCATTTCCGTAATTAAAATCTACGCTCAAGAAGAGAACGAACGCCGCGCTTTTCGCAATTGCAACGCCCAATTGCTGGATGCCAATTTAGAACTAGCAAAAACCCGAAATTTTATTTTTCCGTTGCTGGGCGGTTTGGCAAGTGTGAGTTTGTTGGTGCTGCTTTCTGCTGGTGGGGGATCAATTGCTAAGGGCGAAATTACCGTTGGCGATTTTGTGGCTTTGCTGATTTATGTCGAGCGTTTGGTGTTTCCGACGGCGCTGTTGGGTTTCACAATTACTGCTTATCAACGGGGAGAAGTGAGTGTCGATCGCATCGAATCAATTCTTACCGTCGAACCCAAAATTTATGATCAGGCTGATGCAATTGAACTGCAAAATCCAGTCAAAGGTGAGATTGTAGCCCGTCATTTAAATTATACTTACCCAGGCGCAAAAACACCAGCCCTTCACAACGTGAATTTTACCATTAAGCCGGGAGAAACGGTAGCTATCGTTGGTGCGATCGGCTCAGGGAAATCGACTTTAGCTAATGCGCTACCGCGACTGCTGGACATTGATGCAGGTGAATTATTTGTAGACGGATTAGATATTACTCAGGTAAAATTGACAGAATTGCGCGGGGCGATCGCCTACGTTCCCCAAGAAAGCTTTTTGTTCGGTACTACCATCAAGAATAACATCCGCTACGGCAATCCTTTAGCGGAACAGCCGGAGATAGAAGCAGCAGGAAAACAAGCACAAATTCACGCAGAAATCCTCAACTTTCCCCAGCAGTACAAAACAGTTGTCGGCGAGCGCGGAATTACTTTATCCGGTGGACAAAGACAACGGACAGCACTTGCTCGCGCTTTGTTAGTTGACGCTCCCGTGCTGATTTTGGATGACGCTCTTTCGAGTGTTGACAATCAGACTGCTACGGATATTTTGAATAATTTGGCAACGGGAACCGATCGCAAAACAGTGATTTTCATCTCCCATCAAATGTCGGCTGCTGCTAGTGCCGATCGCATTTTTGTGATGGAAAAGGGAGAAATAGTTCAAACGGGAACTCACAGAGAATTAGTAGCACAAACAGGACTCTATCAATATTTGTGGAACCAGCAACAATTAGAGGAATTATTGCATTAATTTGGGAATCTGGCATGGGGCATGGGGCATGGGGCATGGGGCATGGGGAATCGGGCATGGGGCATGGGGCATGGGGCATGGGGCATGGGGCCGAAAAGCATCTTCGCCGAAAAGCATGGGGAATTGGTAATGGCTAATTATTCCCTATTCCCTATTCCCCATTCCCTATTCCTTCTTCCTTCCCCGGACTTCTTCAACTCGACTGACTTGAAAAATTAGGGTGAATTTTTGACCCATTTCTTTTTCGATAAATGCTTCTAAAAGCTGCACCTGTTTCGGTGTCAAAGCTTCACTGCTGCGAACAGTCAGGCGAACTTCGGCCGGCTCCTTCAACCAGTTAGTATCGCTGTTAATCAATTCCATGCGTTGAAAGGTAATAGTTCGGTTGAGCAATGCCCGCTTCAGACTGGCTTCGAGTTGGGCTTGTTGGAGCAATTCCGCAAAGCTCACACCCAGGGGAACAATCAGCATCGCCGTCAAACCCAGCGCCCACAAAATGGCTTTACGGGCGCGATTTAGGGGGGTGTAGCCTGCTATTAAAAAAGTCAGCATACAGGAGAGAGTAATGCCCAACAAATTGGTCACGTACAGGAGGCTTGCTCCCAGACTGAGCGACCAATTACCCTGAGATAAACCCAAGCCAATCACACAAATTGGTGGCATGAGAGCCACAGCAATTGCTGTTCCCGCCAGAGTACCGGAAACTTTGGGCTGAACTTTGGCAAAGCCGCTAATTCCCCCAGCAGCGATCGCAATTCCTAAGTCCAGTAACGTGGGTTTAGAACGAGCTAAAACTTCGCTCCCAAAGTCTGGAAGTCCTACCAAAGAACCGAGCAACCAAGCTAAAATAATTGCGAGAATCGTCCCCACTGCGACTGCAATTAAACCTTTGCGGAAAATGACTACGCTACCTTCTATCGCTCCAAATGCTAATCCTCTAATTGGCAACATCAGAGGAGCAACGATCATGGCACCGATAATCACGGCGGCACTGTTGGAAAGCAGTCCAAGGGTGGCGATAATACAGGAGCTTAAAATTAATACAAGATAGTTAATATCTAGGGTGGATTCTGACAATAATTCAATTGTGATTTGGTTGAACTGCTGTGGATCGACCTTTTTTCTGTTGAAATATTTAAACTTGTCTCGCATAGTATTGCTCCCAGTATTCTGATTGAATTAGCTAGCCAGACTGACCAAAGATTAAGAGTTAAAAATTTGGCTGAAATCGAGGTTTTTGAGCGATTATTTATTAAACTTTATTCCGCTCTTGAAAAACTTCTTCTAACCAAGAAGAAGGCAGCTCGTGCAATTCACCGGAGCGAACGAATTCAGCATAAGTATCGGCTTCTATCGCCCGTAAATCCCCTTCGATTTTCTCGATCGTCAATTCCCGCAGTTGAGGAGAGCGATCGTACATTTGGTTGATTTCTGCTTGTAGGGAGTCGAATTTTTGTTGAAGGCGACTGACTAGATGATCGTAAAACTCCGGCTCGATTTTGGGTTCGCTAGATATTTGAGATAAATGGGCGATCGCTCGATGGAGAGCCACACGTTGAGCGATTAACTCCTGATATTGCTGTTGCAACTCTTGGTTGCTCAATAAACCCAATTTTTCCAGCAGTGGCTTAGTTGTTAAACCTTGTACCAAGAGCGTAAATAAAACTACGCCAAACACGATCGCAATAATGTTTTCCCGATCGGGCAAAACATCGGGCACGCTCAAAGCTAAAGAAATGGATACAGTGCCCCGCAATCCTCCCCACCAAATCACTGTTTGATCGGCTAAGGAAATTTCAGATTTTGCCAACCAATTGCTCAACCATCCCAAACCAAAAATAGAGATCGCTCGCGTGACAAACATCGCTACAACAGTGATAGCAATCAGTCCTAAATTCGCTGCCAAACCAGCAAAACTAATCCGATCGCCAATCAGCAGGAACACGATCGAATTTACGAAAAACGCCAAAAAATTCCAAAATTGAGTTACCGCCAGTCTGGTACTGGGTTGCATACCGATCCGAGAGCCGAAATTTCCAAATATCAAGCCCATCGACACCACACCAATCACCCCTGAACCGCCCAATTCCTCCACAATTATATAAGTACCGTAGGCGGAAACTAAGGTTAACGATTGCTCCACCAAAGGTAAATCAAACTGTTGGATGAGATAGGAGAACCCAAAACCGATCGCACTCCCGACAGCAATCCCAACTCCCACAAAAACTAAGAAACGCGCCACCAGCAATGGGATGCCAACTTCATCCGTCCCTAAAGAGAATCCCACCAAAAAAATAAAGGCAACAATAGCAATGCCATCATTAAATAAACTCTCACCCTCCACCAGTAAAGCTAGGCGTTTTTCAACTCCCAATTCCCCGAACAATGCAATTACTGAAACAGGATCGGTGGCAGATATACTAGCTCCTACCAACAGGGCGATCGCTAAAGAAACTCCAGCTATTTTGTTGAGAGCAAAAACCACGCCAGCAACAGAAATAACGACACCCAAAATCGCATAAAGACTGATCGGCACTAAATCCCGCTTGAGTTTAGACCATTCCAGATTCCAGGCAGCTTGAAATAAAAGAGGCGGCAAAAAAATCAACAGAATCTGTTCGGGCGAGAGCGTCACCAGCCGCACATCTACAAAAGCCAAACCCAAGCCGACAATTACTAAAAGCAGCGTGTAGGGAATTTGGCGCAACCAGCCCCATATTTGCGGCAGCACCGCCACGGTTAAGGAAACTGATAGCACTAAGAGAAATTGCTTAAGATTCCCCTCGATCGTCATTTCGCCAATTAGAGTTTCTGTGGTCATAAAATCCCAAATCAAATATTTAAGGTTTCAGTCGTCCGGCACCCTTTGAAGGCGATCGCTTCCCTGTACCGAATACAGAGGGGGACTTACGGCGAATCAGCTAAATTTGCTGCATTTAATTTCGAGAGGGCGATCGGCAAAAATTGACTTATAATAAAGGTATCTACTCCACTCCCATCATACCAGAATCATGCTCGCAGAAACAAACGCCACACTTTGGCCAAGCCTAGTTACCGCATCAGCATTATTACTCTATTTTATTGTCACGATCAACGTCGGCAGAGCTAGATTCACATACAAAGTTTCTCCCCCGCAGATGTCAGGAAATCCCGACTTTGAGCGAGTGTTGCGAGTTCAGCAAAACACCTTAGAGCAGATGATTCTATTTTTGCCCTCGCTGTGGTTGTTCTCGCAATTTATCAGCCCAATTTGGGGTTCTGCAATCGGTGCAGTTTGGATAATTGGACGCATTTTGTTTGCTTGGGGATATTATCAAGCTGCGGAAAAAAGAGCCGTGGGCTTTGGTATTAGTACCTTAGCTACTTTAGCTCTGCTTGGCGGTTCCTTTACTGGCATCATCATGTCGCTGCTGAAGGTTTAAGCATAGCTTTTTACCGACATAATTGTTGTCTAGCACAGGCAAAATGCCTGTGCTTAATGTAATAAATTTTAGGAGGAAATATGTCAGAAACAAACAAACCTGTATTTCAAATTAGCCCGAAACTTTTTCAGCAACTTGTCGATTGGCAAGAAAAAATTGCCGAAGAAGATGAATTAGCAAGTGATTCCGAAAAACCAACTGAGGTAAAAAATCCGATCGAAAGTCATGAAGAACATTCTCAAACAGATAATTCCTAGCTGGTGGCTGGCGCTATCTTTGGGATTTCCGGTTGCTGTGTCAGCCCAACCGGTGACACCCAGCCCAATTCAGCAAATCAATAGCGGTTTGTTTCCTTCTAATTCTCAAGATTTTTTTCGACAGGGAAATCGCCAACTGGAACAGGAAATTACAATTTTATTGCAGAATCGTTTAACTTCGGAAGGGGAGATTCTTGAGGATGAAAAATTGCGCTCTGAGCTGGGTCACAAAGAGTTTAAAATATCATCGCGCAATTTTGATACAATAAATGCGGCTCAGATTGCCAGTTTCAAGACAAAAGTTAAGGACATTTGCAGCCACAATTAAAATGAAAGTGAGGGAACTATTCAAACTTTAGTGTTGGATCGAGAAGTAATGGCAAAATTGAAACTAGCCATGTTGGAAGCTGAAACGGCGGCTCAATTGACGGCGATCATTATTGATTACACTCATGAGGAAATGATGATAGTTTTTCAGGCGCTAGAATGGGAACAGCAGCAGAGAATTAAGACTGTTTGGAAGACTGTTAGTTAAATAGTCCTGGACGCACACACTCTATCTGTAGGGTGCGCACCGCGCACCTTACCTGATCTCTATCTGTAGGGTGCGCAGTGCGCACCTTACCTGATCTCTATCTGTAGGGTGCGCACTGCGCACCTTACCCGATGAATTTTGACGCACACACTCTATCTGTAGGGTGCGCACCGCGCACCTTACCCGATCAATTTTGACATATCTAAACTAGGGTTTCGAGGCACAATTGCCGGAAATGATCGCCCCGTTGCTCGAAGTTTTGGTATTGATCGAAGCTAGCACAGGCTGGGGAAAGCAGCACTACTTTTGCATTGTTTTGTTGGCCTAATTCTGCTGCTCTCTTAATTGCTCTTTCCATTGTTTCTACAATTTCCCAAGCGTTGTAATTTTCTTGTTCGAGTCGATCGCTAAAAATACCTGCCGCATCTCCAATTAGCAACACTGCGGCAGCTTTTGCTTTGATTGTATCAATCCAGGCGCTATCTTCGCCTTCTTTTGGGTCGCCACCTGCTATTAAAATCGCCGGTGCGCTCACTGAAGCTAACCCGACTTGGGCGGCGTCATAATTAGTGGCTTTGCTGTCGTTGATGAAATCTATGCCTTCCCAAGTGCGGATGTGTTCGAGGCGGTGGGGTACTCCGGGGAATTTTGCAATGGCTTGGGCGATCGCACTTTTATCTATCCCCGCCAAATTAGCCGCTGCTACCGCCATTAACAAGTTTTGCAAATTGTGTTCTCCCACCATTTTCAAAGAATCAGCCGGCAGAATTTTCTCGCTTTGAGCTATTACCCAACCGTCTTTAATGTACGCTCCAAAAGCTGCATTACCTAACACTTCTTTTTCACCTTTGACACAAGTCCAACACGCATTTGGCCAAGTGTCAATGCCTTGTTGCCGCAAATATGGATCGTCGCCGTTGATTACTTGCAATTGAGAATTTTTCAGCAATTGCGCCTTAATGTTATAGTAATTTTCTAAGGTTTTGTGGCGGCTTAAGTGATCCGGTGTGAAAGTCGTCAAAATGCCAATTCGCGGCGCAAGAGATGACGAAGATTCTATTTGATAGCTGCTGATTTCTGCAATTACCCAATCCGGCTGTTTTTCGGCTAAAGCTAATTCGCAAGCAGCATAACCAATATTCCCACAAGCGGGAGCGTAAAGTCCAGCTTCTTCAAAAATTGCTGCAATTAAAGCAGTAGTTGTCGTTTTCCCGTTAGTGCCCGTAATTCCCACCCAAGGAGATTTGAGATAGCGCCAAGCGAGTTCCATTTCTCCGATTGTTTCAATCCCTAATTCTCTGGCGCGCACTAATGCTGGAATGTCCCACGGAACCCCTGGACTTACTACTATTAATTGTACAGATTCGACTGGTTCAAAAGATTGACCTAACTCAACTGCTATTCCTTCGTTAGCGAGTTCTTGTTGCTGTTTGAGCAAGTTTGGAGAATCTGAGCGATCGCTCAGCGTTACTTCCCATCCTTCGCGTTTTAGCAGTCGGGCGGCGGCTATTCCTGATTTTCCTAGTCCAATGATCTGAGCGATCGGCATAATTTTTGTGTGTGGTAGAGCGAACTTCCCTGGTTTTTTCCTTTTCGATCGGTTACGGTTTTTTTGGATTATTTAACCGCAGAGGGCGCAGAGGGCGCAGAGCAAGATAAGAGAGTATTGAATGTTTCCTATACCGATGGATTTGATCTTACATCTTAACCTTTGGCGGCTCTCTCATTTTTTGGGATTATTTAACCGCAGAGGGCGCAGAGGGCGCAGAGCAAGATAAGAGAGTATTGAATGTTTCCTATACCGATGGATTTGATCTTACATCCAAACCTTTGGCGGCTCTCTCATTTTTTGGGATTATTTAACCGCAGAGGGCGCAGAGGGCGCAGAGCAAGATAAGAGAGAAGAGAGTATTGAATAATTCGGATACCAATGGATTTTATCTTACATCTTAACCTTTGGCGGCTATCTAAAATCCCAAATCTCAAATCTAAAATCGATTGACGATCGCCCCAAAGTCAGCCAACACCCGCGCATGATTCCGCAGCAATCCCAGTAAACTCAACCGATTGCGCTTAATTTCCGGGTCAGAATCCATCACCAAAACACTTTCTGGCCCATCAAAAAAGTTGCTAACCGTCGGAGCAATTTCAGTTAAACTATCTACTAATTGTTGGTAATTGCGAGTTTGCTTCGATAACTGAGTTTGCGGCACTAACTGCACTAAAGCATCGTAGAAAGCTTGTTCAGCCGATTTTTGAAATAATTCTGGTTTCACTGCTTTTTTCGGTTCTAATTCAATTTTATCCAAATCTCCTTGAGCCGCCAAACGAGTTGAACGATTCACTGTTTCGTAGATTTTATCCAATGTATTGTCATTGCGGATTTGTTGCAAGAAAAGCGCTCTTTCTAAAGTGTCCAACAAATCTCGCAATGCTCGTTCTGTATATTCTGGGTCGTTTTCTCCCAAAACTGCATTTACCAAATCGTAATCTACGTGCTTTTCTTCTTGCAACAAAGTGCGAATTCTTTGCAGGAAAAACTCATATAATTGTGACAGTAATTCTGAGCTTGCTTCCGGGCGAATTGCTGTAAATTCACCAACACTTTCTGCGAGTAATTGGTGCAAATTCACTGATAACTCAGCAGTCCAAATAATGTTAACTATTGCATTGGCGGCGCGGCGCAAAGCGAAGGGATCGGAGGAACCAGTTGGCAGCATTCCTAAGCCGAAGATGCTGACTAATGTATCTAGTTTGTCGGCGATTCCGACAATTTGACCTGTGATAGTTTGGGGCAGTTTGTCCCCGGCACCTTTGGGCAAATAATGTTCAACAATCCCTGTGGCTACTGCTTCTGATTCGCCGCTGGCTAAAGCATATTTCTGCCCCATGATTCCTTGCATTTCTGGCAGTTCGTAAACTATTTGGGTTACGAGGTCGGCTTTGCAAAGTAAGGCTGCTCTTGCTATGTTTAAGTTTTCTTCTGCTGTTAGTTGCAGTTGATTTACAATTAAATTGGCAATTTTGCACAGCCGATCGACTTTGGCGCGTACAGTTCCTAAATCTTCTTGGAAAGTCACTGTTTCCAATTTGGGCAAATAATCTTCTAGAGGTTTTGCCAAGTCTGCTTTGTAGAAAAATTGACCGTCTGCTAATCTCGCGCGAACTACTCGCTCGTTCCCGGCGGCGATGATGGCTGATTTCGCAGGATCGCCGTTGGAAATTGTAATGAAGTAGGGCAGAAGTTCGGGAGATTTGGGATTTTTTAGAATCGGAAAATACCGCTGGTTTGTGACAATTATTGTGGTGATTACTTCCGGCGGTAATATCAAAAATTCCTCGTCAAATTTGCCAACAACTGCGTTCGGCCATTCTACTAAATCGGTTACTTCTTCTAACAAATCATCGCTGATGTCTGCGTAACCCCCTTGTTTTGTGGCGGCGGCTTCTACTTGGGCTTTAATTTGAGTTTTGCGCTGTGTTCGATCGACTTCAACGTAAGCAGCCCGCAGACTCTCGACATAGCCCTCGGCTTGCGAAACAGACACCCCCCCCGTCCCCCCCTTAGCAAGGGGGGGTGTCGGAAGCGTCCCCTCCTTAGCAAGGGGGGGTGTAGGGGGGGTGTACAACACGCGGTGCCCTTGGGAAATTCGATCGCTGTTTACCGTATCTGAACCGTTCACCAGGGCGATCGGCAGTACAGTATCATCCAACAGTGCCACTATCGATCGAATCGGTCGAGGAAACTTCAACTCACCGTCGCCCCACCGCATAAATCTCTTACCTTCCAATTTGCTAATCCACAGCGGCACAATTTCTGCCAAAATATCTGCTGTCATCCGCCCCGGAATCTTTTTCAGTACAAATACAAAATCGCCTTTATCTGTAGCGCGAACTTCCAAAGCATCCATTTCTACGCCTTGTTTTTTCGCAAAACCTTCGGCTGCTTTAGTCGGTTTCCCATCTTTAAAAGCCGAACTCGCGGGCGGCCCTTTTACCTCTTCTTCTCTGTCTAATTGCTGAACTGGCAATCCTTTTACGAGAACTGCCAAGCGTCGCGGAGTAGCGTATACATGAATTGAGTCATTTGTCAAGAATTGTTCGGCAAGATTTGCAGGTATCAATCGCTGCCATTGCTGGACACTATCGCAGACGAAAGACGCGGGTAATTCTTCTGTACCGAGTTCTAATAAAAATGCAGCCATATCGCACCGTAATCAAATTTAGTTTAGGGTAATTTATCCGATCGTACAATCGTACATCTAAAAAAGACTCAATTGTTCAGCATACCACGTAAAATCGGGGGAGAAAGATAATATCTCAACAGCACATGACCTTGGCGGAAAGATTAGCACAAGATTGGAAGTCTCGACTGGAAAAAGATTGCCCGGACGAGAGCCCTAGCACTCGCCAGAGTGTTGTCCGCTGGCTGTTGGGAGACAAGCCAGATCGATTTGATACTCTCAATCCTACTCAATTGGCGATCGCGACTGGGGCGATCGACTTTCTGTATCGAATTTTGCTTTCTCGCTATCTGGGTGTGCCGCCAGAAAAAGCTTACCGCAACTTAATCGGGCGGCTGGGCGGTTTGGTGGTGCTGCGACAAAAAATCCTGGCTTGGGTGTCTCTGAGTCGCGACAGACAGCGCACAGCGGTAGAGGTACTGCAAGAGGTGATTCAGGAAATGCTCAATTCCGATCGATACCTTCAGCAGCAAGTCGCCTGGATTGCTGAATGTACCTCAGACAGACGCCTGCGAAATTCTTTGCTACTAGCAAGTGTAGAAGAATATTGTCTACGGCCGATTCGCAACCAGCCGCTCCTAGTCTACCGTTTTGTCAACTACCTACGACGTTCCCAGCGGGGCGGCTTGACGCAAGTCCCAGCAGGAGACTGGGTGCGGCTGGTGTCGGAACAGGTGATCCCCGATGATACAGATGAACCCGTCAGCCTGCTAGACGAACAGGCGATGTCTGAGTATCAAGAAAATCAAGCTTGGGAAGACCGGCAAGCTCAGCGGCAGATTGTCCAAGCAGAATTTGAGAATTACTTGGCGACGGAAGTCGATCCGCTGGCCTCCCAGTGGCTACGGCTGTACCTCCAAGGGCGTTCTCAGGAAGCCATCGCTGAAGCTTTGAATGTTCCGATTAAGCAAATTTACCGCTTGCGAGAAAAAGTTAGCTACCACGCGATTCGGGTTTTCGCCGTCAAACAATCGCCGGAATTAGTCGCTAGCTGGCTGGAAACTTCGCTACAAGAACACAGTTTGGGCTTGACTCCCAGTCAGTGGCAGCAATATTGGCAAAACCTCACTCCCATTCAGCGGCAGTTGATCGAATCGCTGAAAGCAGGTAAAAGTGTAGAGACGATCGCCTCTGAATTGAAATTGAAAACCAATCAGGTCATCGGCGAGTGGAGTAAACTCTATTTAGCAGCTCAATCCCTCCGCAACCAGTGATCGGTCATCAGTTGCAGGCTACTAATTGTTAATTATTTGTAAGATTTTTCTGAATGGCTACAAATCAGTTCCCGAACCGCTCTATTTGCTGTGAGTTGCCAAATTGAAGGTCGGGCGATCGTCCTGAGCAGCTTAATTGTCAGCAATTAATGGCGATTATTGCTGGGTAGGATAAGATATTAGCAGCACGATCGACTTCTCAGGATTTTCTACCCAATCCTCAATTAACTATTACACCGACCTATCTACCAAGCAACGCCGCCGTGCGATGGTGCGAACTGTGGGGTCTAACAAATACTGCTTTGAAGTCAATTGAAGCAGTTGTTTATCAATAATCAGTTGTGGTGCCTATGTAAAATTTGTGAATTAGCCAAAACATCCCCTTGACATCGGACGATCGATCGCAGGGGCCGATTGGACTCACGATTTTTTTTCAAAAGAACTTTCAGTCTCCAGACTTCTACCCCCGTCAGGGAATTTACAGCGTTGAATTTGATAGACGAGGTTGGTGTGTCGCAAAAGCGCGATCGGATCGTGCTTGTCCCCGACTACTACTTAGTGGCTAATGGTATATACATCTCCAACAGACTCGGCGACGACAATGAACACCGATCGCATATTTCCATTAATTGATACGGTTGTCCCCTTTGAAGCCTGCCTTTACTATCAAGTTTTGCCTCTGTCTCTAGAAGGTAATATTTTAAAACTGGGCGTAGTCGATGCACAAGATGACTCGGCTTTAGACTATGTACAGCGAATTTTAGCTTACATGAATTGCTCTGTAACAACGGAGCCACTTTCATCGGAAACCCAGCGCTCAGTGCTCTCAGCTTACTTGCTGCACAGCAGCCGGGTAAAAGAACCGACCCAGACAGCCACCGCATCGGGCAAGGGGACAGGGCCTCTACAGACAGCCTCAACTGGTGGGGCTGGGGCGACTGCAACGCTGTCGTCGGAAGCAGAAACATTGCTGTCTCGGCCCGAACCCCAAACTCGCCCGGCCAATCCATCGAAATCTTCGCCAACCTGGGTTTCGCAGCCACCAATCCCCTTGCAAATTTTGGAGGTAAAAGCCTTGCACTTATCAAGTCCTGTGGAAGTTTTAGTAACTTTACCCGCGCCACAACTGCTGCAAGAATTGCTCGGTAGAGTGCTGCTAGAGGGTATCGGCCGCCTGTTTTTTGAGCGACAGCACTTGCAAGGTCGAATTCTTTGGAGTCAAGACGGCGTTTTGAAATCAATGCTTGAAGGTATCGAACCCCTATTGTTCCAAGAGGTAATCGACGAGTTGAAGCGACTAACAAATATGCCTCTTAGTCGAGTGGAACACCCACAACAGGTGGAAGTTGAACGAATTTATCAAAAAACTCATTTGTTATTGCGCTTGCGAGTAATACCTGTCAGTGGCGGGGAAGATGCGACGCTGCAAGTGTTGCGCGGTGCGGCTTTAAGGTTTTACGAGCAGCAGCAGTTGTCTAATTTGAGTCGGGATGCACTACAACTGGCCCAGGAATTGCAGCGAAAAGTGAATCAAATTCGCGATCTAACTCGGCTTGCTCCCTTGCCATTAGATGGCTTGCCGGCTTTGGAACGGGTGATTAGAAATCTTGACGATCAAATTGAAGCTTTGATGAACGAACACAATCTTGAGCAGTAATAGCCGATCGATTTTAGATTTTAGATTTTAGATTTTAGATTGAAGCGATTTGCCTCAATTAGGGGGCGGGTTTACGAGATTGTCGGTTTTCGGCTATTGTCGGTGGGGTGGGGGCGGGTTTACGAGATTGTCGGTTTTCGCCAATTGTCGGTGAAACCCGCCCCTACAGACATATACAAGAATGAATCAACCGGAATTGATATCATCCGTGCTCGAACACATCTTTGTATTGCAATAAATCCAAACTTACAAAAACTGGCAAACACTTAAAACATTCCTGTGCAATTTCCCAACGTTCTTCTCGCTGCAACATCGCAGTCAACTTCTGTTTAGCGCTCAACAAATAGCGAACATCATTCGCAGCATAATCCAGTTGCTCGTCTGAAAGATTAGTCGCATTTCCCCAGTCGGAACTTTGAGAAGTTTTATTTAATTCTACTTTTTCCAGTTCGAGAATTACTTCTTTCAGTCCGTGTCTGTTGGTATAAGTTCTAGCAAGTTTACTAGCTATTTTAGTGCAGAAAACCGGCGCAATGTCAATAGTTAAATTGTAACGCATTGTTGCCATATCAAAGCGAGCAAAATGAAATACTTTCTCGATGTCAGCTTCCATTAACTTCTTTAAATTCGGCGCGGTTGTCTGGTTTTTAGCAATTCGCACCACTGCAACTTTACCCTCCGGGTTGCACAACTGCACCAAACACAGCCGATCGCGCCACGGCATCAAACCCATTGTTTCCGTATCAACAGCGATCGCCTCCGCTGTCAAATAGTAAGATAAAAGAGAATCGGGAAGATCGCGATCGCACACTTGAAAATCAGAAAATTCCATTATTAGTAACTGTTGACTGTTGACTGTTGACTGTTGACTGTTAACTGCCTTATTCCTTCTTCCTTCAATCCGTTACATCCGTTACATCCGTTGCATCCGTTACATCCGTTACATCCGTTACACAATCCGCTGCCGAACTTCCTTCACCTTATCGACTGCGGACAAAAAGCTGAGTAAAATAATACTCCCCTTTAGCATTTTTTGCAATCCCAATCCCAGTCAAATTAAACCGACCTTCCATATTCTTGCGGTGGCCCTCACTCTTAATCCAACCGTCAACAGCATTGCGTACCGGGTCGCTGAAGCCCATATTGTAAGCAACATTTTCAGCTACACTTTGATAAGGAATCGCGATTGCCTTTGCCCGCCCATCAAATCCATCATGGCTAAACTTAACCTTCCCACTCGCCATATTTTCGCTGTGAATCCTGGCTTGCTGAGTAATCCGCGAATCCACACTCAGCGGCGGCAACTTCTTAGATGCTCGATATTGATTAATCTGTTGGTTAGCCGCTTTTTCTAAGTCAGCAATTGAACGAGAAGCAAGATTAGTATTCATTAAATTTTGTGGCTGCGATTCTGTAGGAATAACTTGGGAACAATTAGGCAGGATTGTTAGCAATCCCAGGGACATCAAAACTAAAGATTTGTACATTACTTAGAGTGAGAGAGCAAGTTAATTCAGTCCTGTCATTCTGAGCGAATTACGCGCTCGTATAATCATGTTAGAATTTACGCATTATAGACGCTATTATGAGGTTTTCAAATGCTTCGTTTCACTCAGCATGACATAATTAGGTTATTAGCGCGTAAGTCCTATATGTCATTCTGAGCGAAGCGAAGAATCTCCGATATGACTAAGAAATTTCAAAGTAATTCTGTCATTCTTTGTCCCGATCCTTCGCGGATGAATGTATAGAATCGGGACTGCGAAAAAACTGAATAATCTCCGAGATGCTTCGTTTCACTCAGTATGACATGTAGTCTTTTCCGAGATGCTTCGTTTCACTCAGCATGACATATAGTCTTTTCCGAGATGCTTCGTTTCACTGAGCATGACATATAGGCTTTTCCGAGATGCTTCGTTTCACTCAGCATGACATGTAGTCTTTTCCGAGATGCTTCGTTTCACTCAGCATGACATATAGGCTTTGCGTAAGTTCTGTAATCGATCGCCCAAAATTCCGATCGCACTAGGTATTCAGAACCTTCGCCACAGTCTGCACATCTTTGTCACCGCGTCCTGAACAGTTGAGAACAATGCGCGGATTGCCGGTCAACTGCGGACAAAGAGTCTCCAAATAGGCGATCGCATGAGCAGTTTCCAAAGCCGGAATAATCCCCTCCAACTGCGAAAGCCGTTGAAAAGCATCCAAAGCTTGTGCATCAGTAACACTGTAATATTCAGCCCTACCAACATCCTTCAAATAACTATGTTCCGGCCCCACACCAGGATAATCCAAACCCGCACTAATCGAATGCGGCTCAATGACTTGGCCCTCATTATCTTGCAACAAATAACTCATCGCCCCGTGCAGAACACCCACAGTTCCCTTAGTCAAAGTAGCCGCGTGTTTATCAGTTTCCACACCTTCTCCCGCCGCTTCAACACCAATTAACCTCACAGTTTCTTCCCCAACAAACTCATGGAAAAGACCCATTGCATTAGAACCACCGCCCACACAAGCTAATAAAATATCCGGCAAACCAGCCCACTTTTCTTGACACTGAGCGCGGGTTTCTTGACCGATAATCGCATGGAAATCGCGCACCATCATCGGGTAAGGATGGGGTCCAGCTACGGAACCGAGAATGTAATGAGTTGTTTCGACATTTGTCACCCAATCGCGAATCGCTTCAGAAGTAGCATCTTTAAGAGTTCCCGTACCCGCCGCCACCGGCCGCACTTCGGCACCCATCAGCCGCATTCTAAACACATTTAAAGCCTGTCTTTCCATGTCGTGAACGCCCATGTAGACAACGCATTCCAAACCGAAACGAGCGCAAACTGTAGCAGTAGCAACACCATGTTGACCGGCTCCCGTTTCCGCAATTACGCGCTTTTTTCCCATGCGTTTTGCTAGCAATGCTTGAGCCAAAGCATTGTTAATTTTGTGAGCACCGGTGTGGTTTAAATCTTCGCGTTTGAGGTAAATTTGAGGGCCAGTCCCGTCTGGTTTAGCATAATGCTCTGTGAGGCGTTCGGCGAAATATAACGGGCTGGGGCGGCCGACATAATCTTTGAGTAATCCTTGGAGTTGCTCTTGAAATTCGGGATCGCTGCGGTATTTGTGGAAAGCGGCTTCGAGCTCGAATAAAGCCGGCATCAGGGTTTCGGGGACATATTTGCCACCGAATTTGCCAAATCTGCCGAGGGAGTCGGGGCGTTGGGCGGTGGTTTCGGTGGTGAGACGCAGGGGAGTGACAGTCACGGACTTTGTGGGGATAATGGGACAAGTTTTATTATATCGAGTCGATGGGGCTGTGGGCGATCGGGTAATTTCGCGAGGGCTGCAAGAAATCGCTGGGATGGCGGAAGTTCCTTCTATCCTTCGATCTCTCCCGCGCGAGCATCTGTAGGGACAGGGTAATGCCGTATCCTTTGAATAATTGGTATAAGATAGAGGATTGTAGCAAGACTTTTGTAAATTAGTATTAGATCGATCGCCCGCTAAAATCAAATCCCTTAACATCAGAATTATCAATCCCTCTCATCTCTTTCTCTGCGCCCTCTGCGCCCTCTGCGGTTAAATCCTCCAAAAACAACCATAAACGATATAATTCAGTTGAAACCGGGGAATGTGCGATCGCCAGAGAATCAATTCCCGTAGGGGCGGGTTCACCAACAATTTCACATCCAGCAAACAATCTAAATAAACCCGCCCCCACCCACATAAAATCTCCAAATACCAAACTACTATGAGTACATCAAAACCCAAAAACTCCGATACAAATAATCAATCAGGAAAACGAATAGTTTACTCCGAATTTGGCAACATAGACAACTCCGCCGCCCTCCAACGAGGCATACAAGAAATCCCCCCAAATCAACAAAACCTAAAAATCGAAGCATCCCGAAAAGGACGCGGCGGCAAAACAGTTACAGTCATCAGTGGCTTTCAGGGAAAACCCGAAACATTAGCAACTTTAGCAAAACAGCTAAAAGCCCAATGCGGTACTGGCGGCACTGTCAAAGATCGTGAAATCGAAATTCAAGGCGAACACAAGCAAAAACTGCTAGAAATTCTTACAAAGTTAGGCTATAAAGCTAAAATTAGTGGAGGGTAAATTAGTAGGGGCGGGTTTATGAGATACTTAGTTTTCCACATAGATGGTTGGTAAAACCCGCCCCTACATCGCGCAAATTATACAAGAACCAATCCACCGGAAATGATCTTACAAATTACCGCCGATTTTAATGTACACTAGACCTTTAGCCCGTTTGATCGAACAATTGCAGCGCTTACCAGGCATCGGCCCAAAAAGTGCACAGCGACTCGCTTTGCATATTTTAAAACGACCGGAGGAAGAGGTGCAAGCCCTCGCTCGCTCCTTGGTTGATGCCAAACAGCAAGTAGGTTTTTGTCAGGTATGTTTTCACTTGTCCGCTGAACCTGTTTGCGAAATTTGCAGCAATCCTAACCGCGACGATTCTACCATTTGTGTAGTCTCAGACTCCCGCGATGTTATTGCTTTGGAAAAAACGCGGGAATACAGAGGCAAATATCATGTTATCGGTGGTGTGATCTCGCCGATGGATGGCATTGGCCCGGAACAATTGAACATTCAACAATTAGTGCGGCGTGTCAGTCAGCAAAAGATTGAAGAGGTAATTATTGCTATTAGTCCGAGTGTGGAAGGTGAGACTACTACGCTTTATGTTGGCCGCTTATTGAAACCTTTTACGCGGGTGACGCGAATTGCTTTTGGTTTACCGATGGGGGGAGATTTGGAATATGCTGATGAGGTGACTTTGGCTCGCGCTTTGGAGGGAAGGAGGGAGTTGGATTAGTTGAATATGGGTGATGGCTGATTGAAAAGTAAGAGAAACGAACCGCGAAGACGCGAAGCACACGAAGGAAGAAAGAGAAGAGATGAGGAAGAGTTTATAATTGATTTGTCAAATTCAAAGTTAAACTGAACAAAGTTACCGAGAGTGAAAAATCATGGCTAAATTCGATCGCCCTTTAAGCTACCCCACAACGCGCAAAATCGACCAAACTGACGATTACCACGGCGTCCAAGTATCTGACCCCTACAGGTGGCTGGAAGACCCCGACTCTGAGGAAACTCAAGCTTGGGTGGATGCCCAAAACCAAGTCACTTTTGGCTACCTCAATGAAATTCCGGCGCGGGAAAAAATCAAACAGCGACTGACTCGGCTTTGGGATTACGAGAAATACGGCATACCTTTCAAGGAGGGCGATCGCTATTTCTACTACAAGAATGATGGCCTGCAAAACCAATCCATACTCTACACTTTAACTTCCCTTGATGGCGAACCGAAAGTATTAATTGACCCCAACACTCTCTCGGAAGATGGCACCGTTGCTTTGGGTGGTATCGCTATTAGCGAAGATGGCAAACTTATGGCCTACGGTTTGTCAACTTCTGGCTCGGATTGGCAAGAATGGAAAGTCCGTGATGTCGAAACTGGCGCAGATTTATCTGACCATTTAAAGTGGGTGAAATTTTCGGGTGCATCTTGGACTCACGACGGTAAAGGCTTTTTTTATAGTCGCTACGATGAACCTAATGAAAAAAGCAAACATGAAGATGTTAACTATTACCAAAAACTGTTTTACCACCGCCTGGGAACTGCACAATCTGAAGATGTATTAATTTACGATCGCCCTGACCAAAAGGAATGGGGATTTAGCGGCGGCGTTACCGAAGATGGCAAATATCTAATTATATCAGTTTGGCTGGGAACTGAAACAAAAAACCTGATTTTCTACAAGGATTTAACCGCACCCGAATCAACCGTTGTAGAACTAATTAGTGAGTTTGAGGCCGAATACAGCTTTATCGACAATGAAGGCTCTCTTTTCTGGTTTCAAACAGATTTGAATGCACCCCTAGGCCGCGTAATTGCGATCGACACCCACAACCCCCCTGTATCATCTCTCAGCAGTGCCGAAAGTCAAGGGAAATTTACAGAAATTATCCCCGAAGCAGCCGAAACCCTTGGAGGAATTGGCATCCTCAACAATCAATTTGTTGCTGCTTACCTAAAAGATGCCTACACCCAGATTAAAATCTTCAACTTAGATGGCTCTTTCGCGCGAGAAATAGCTTTGCCGGGAATCGGTTCGGCGGGAGGATTTGGCGGCAAGCGGCACGACACCGAAACCTTTTATGCTTACACCAGCTTCACGGCTCCTAACATCATCTACCGCTACAATATGGTGACAGGTGAAAGCACAATTTACCGACTGCCAAATGTAGATTTTAACCCGGATGATTATGAGACAAAACAGGTATTTTATGCCAGCAAAGACGGCACGCAAGTACCGATGTTTATTACTCACAAAAAAGGCTTAGATCTAGATGGCAATAACCCGACTTACCTTTATGCCTACGGCGGTTTTGGCGTGTCGCTAACTCCGAGTTTTTCGATTAGCAATGTCTTGTGGCTGGAGATGGGTGGAGTTTATGCGATCGCCTGTTTGCGGGGTGGCGGCGAATACGGCGAAGCATGGCACCAAGCAGGGACAAAGTTAAACAAGCAAAATGTGTTTGATGACTTTATTTCTGGTGCTGAATGGTTGATCGCAAACAAATACACTCAGCCAGCAAAATTGGCGATCGCAGGTGGTAGTAATGGCGGCTTATTGGTGGGAGCCTGCATGACTCAGCGGCCGGAATTATTCGGTGCAGCGCTGCCGGCAGTCGGTGTCATGGATATGTTGCGCTTCCATAAGTTTACCATTGGTTGGGCCTGGACTTCTGAATACGGTTCGCCTGAAAATGCCGAAGAATTTAAAACAATTTACGGCTATTCTCCCTTGCACAATCTCAAATCGGGTACGGCTTATCCGGCGACAATGATTACAACTGCGGATCATGACGATCGGGTTGTTCCGGCTCATAGTTTCAAGTTTGCTTCTGCTTTGCAAGAAATGCACGGGGGAGAAAAACCGGTGTTAATTCGCATTGAAACTAAAGCGGGTCATGGTGCTGGAAAACCTACTGCTAAAATCATTGAAGAATTGGCTGATGAATGGGCTTTTTTAGTGCGGGAACTCGATATTAACGCTTAGAAAGCACGCGCTTGAGGGTGCGATCGACTTAGTTTCAGGATTTAGATAAAAAGATGGTGTAAAGGGCGATCGCACTTGTTGAATGCAAGGGCGATCGCTCTTTTTTCTCAATGCAATCCTACTATTAACATATTTATACAATTTGTCAAGTTTTTATTTTGTGAATTTTTGTCACTTTTAGTTGCCCTTGTGACATTGTTGTGATTTCGCTTCACGCCAAATTATTAGTATCAGTATCACTGCTCTCTGTGATTTTACGAAATTAATATTTTCAGTATATTTACGGTTAAAACTGTCTGAGCGAGCCTCAATGTCACCCGACTCAGTACAATTGACCGAGGGGTCAGACCACATCTCCGTAGAAATACTTAAGCATTTGCCCTCGAAATTGCGACTTCCTACTATATTATTTTTCCAAAAAAATAGAGTTTTTCGGCGAATACAAAGCCACTAACCGCTTATTCATCTAAGGTTGCAGCGATCTGCCGCCGATCGAGATCCAAGCGCGATCGCAGCAATTCCTGTCTAATTATTGCCTAAGATCACAAATGACAAAACACGCAAGTATTATTTTACTTTTACAGATATAATTTAACAAAGTTTTACGATCGAAGGTTTATCGATATCTATTAAAAGGGGTAGCTTAGATTTAGTCACTAAATTCACCAAAAACCAAAAATAACCCCAATCTGTCTAAGATGTCAGCCGTAAAAACACGTAAATATACCAGTATGGCCACTACAACCTTGAGAGGCACCGGTTCTAAAGCAAACAACGCTTACCCAAAAAACCTAGCGATTGTTGACTCAAAAGTAGAAAACTACGAGCAGTTGGTTAGGGGAGTTAAACGTGGTACAGAAGTAATTCTGCTCGATCGACTCCGGGATGGAATAGAGCAAATCACCGAAATTTTGGGCGATCGCCACAGCATCAACAGCATTCACATAGTCTCTCACGGCGCACTAGCAGCACTAAAACTAGGCTCAACAGAGCTCAATATTCACAACCTAGACACCTACAGCAGCCAATTGCAGCAGTGGGGAAAATCACTTAGCGAATCCGCCAGCATTCTACTGTATGGCTGTAACATAGCCGCCGGCGAATCCGGTCTGAAATTTGTACAAAAAATCTGGGAATTAACCGGCGCAAATATTGCCGCTTCCAACAACCTCACAGGAAGTGCAGCATTAGGAGGCGACTGGGAATTAGAAATTGCGATCGGACAAATCAATGGGGAATTAGCCTTTGAAAAAGAAGTCCTAGAAGGCTACACATCAGTCCTGGCTACCTTAGTAAGTGAAGACTTTAAAAAGGATACAGTAATCGGGCCTTGGATCTATGGAATTGGTGGTACTTCTGCTAACCCAGGCTTAACCACAGGTGCTGCCAACAACAGTGGCGTTATTCGCAATTTAGGGACTGGCGATCCAGCCGGAGCAGGCGCTTTGAGATTAACATCAAACGCCCAGGACCAAGCAGCTTTTGTCCTCTACAACAACCCCATCTCTGCCACTGATGGTCTGAGAGTTACCTTTGATTTCTTTGCTTATGGTGGCAATGGTGCGGATGGCATTAGTTTTTTCCTCATTGACGGAACAGCTACGCCAACAACAGCCGGAGACTTCGGTGGATCTCTCGGCTATTCAAACGCAAATAATCCTGGTCTTGTAGGAGGCTATTTAGGTGTCGGATTAGACGAATATGGCAATTTTTCAAGTTCGGGTCAAGGAGGTGCGGGTGGCGGCTTGTGGGCGGAGCCTGATTCAGTAGCGATTAGAGGCAGCGCAGCCACAACATATAATTTTTTAACTAACGCTGTTGTCCCCGGTGGCATAGATACAAATGAAACCACTCGTGCTGCTGCTAGAAGAAGCGTCCAAATTACATTATTCCCGGTGACTTCACGTCTTGCAGTTGCCATAGATTTAAATAGCAATGGCACGTTCGATGCCGGCGAAACACTGATCGACATACCAAATTTGACATCAGTAAACGGATCAGTACCATCTACTTTTAAATTTGGCTTTGCTGCTTCCACAGGGGGAAATACAAACATTCATGAAGTTAACAATATCCTCGTCGAAACTGTAGACACGCCTACACTCACAGCCGACGTTTCCATTGCCAAACAAGGGCCGCAGGTTGCCGCACTCGGCAGCACGATTACCTACACTATTGCTGCCACTAATATAGGACCGAGTACCAGCGACGCGAAAGATGTCCTAATTCAAGATATCCTGCCCCCAGGCTTAACAGGAGTCAGCGTATCCGACGGCGGTACATACAACACTTTAACGCGGACTGTCTCCTGGCCAGTGATTCCGACTCTGGCCCGCGGTGGTAGCGTCACTTACACCATCATCGCCATAGCTCCCGCAACACCCACCACCATAACTAACGTCGCTTATAGCAATTCCAGCACTTTCGATCCCGTTCCTGCGAACAACAATAGTTCGCTACCAACATCTAAAGCTATAACTACAATAACTGCTGTTGCCGACCTCGCTACCACCAAAACCGGGCCAGCAACGGAAACTGCGGGTAGGACTGTTAGTTATACAATCACGACACGAAACTTAGGGCCAAGCACAGCCGAAAACGTCACAATTACTGACAGCATCATTCCCGATTTAACAGGAGTCAGCGTATCCAACGGTACTTACGATGCAACTACTGGCATTGTCACCTTCTCACCGATCGCCAGCTTAGCCAGCGGTGCTGCTGCTATTACCAACACAGTTAGTTTCATCGCACCCACAGGTGTCAGCGTCAGCAACACCGCCCGCAGTAAATCGAGTGCTTTAGACTTAACTCCCATCAATGACGCTGCTACATTCACCACCACTCTGACTCCAACACCAACTCCTCCGACACCAACTCCTCCGACACCAACTCCTCCGACACCAACTCCTCCGACACCAACTCCAACACCAACTCCTCCGACACCAACTCCAACACCAACTCCTCCGACACCAACTCCAACACCAACTCCTCCGACACCAACTCCAACACCAACTCCTCCAACACCAACTCCTCCGACACCAACTC
>Ga0316607_1000170_pt1 | contig 26892 bp, 28 predicted proteins | sample MIS2016062E_MG_FD_207674 | JGI IMG/M metagenome (GOLD analysis project Ga0316607, IMG submission 207674) | Microbial mat bacterial communities from Middle Island sinkhole, Lake Huron, Michigan, United States - MIS.2016.062E | ecosystem: Environmental > Aquatic > Freshwater > Lake > Sediment...
TTATTATAATGATTTTGCACGAATCTATATTTATCACCACAATTTCTGGATTTTTAGGACTTTTGACAGGTTTGGCTTTGCTTGAATTAATTGGTCCTTCGGCAGAAAGTGAATATTTTAGGAATCCCCAAGTAGATTTTAACGTAGCCATTTCAACCTTAATTGTTTTGGTTATTGCCGGAGCTTTGGCAGGATTCATTCCAGCCTATCGTGCTGCAAAAATTAAACCTATTATAGCACTTAGAGACGAATAATTATGTTTGATAGAGAAAAATGGAATGAAATTTTAGAGGCATTAACTGCCAATACTTTCCGAACCGTGATGACGGCTTTTGGAGTGTTTTGGGGTATTTTTATTTTGGTTATTTTATTGGCTGCTTCCAACGGTTTGGAAAATGGTGTCAAAAAAGGATTTGATGGAATAGCGACAAACACAATGTTTATGTGGACTCAGGGCACTTCAAAAGCATACAAAGGATTACCCAAAACCAGACAATTCAATTTCAGGAATAATGATGTTGAAGCCTTAAAACAAAAATTTCCTGACTTATTATATGTTTCTCCTCGCAATCAATTAGGCGATTTTAACGGAGTAAGCAACGTAATCAGAGGCACAAAAACAGGAGCTTACACCATTTTTGGAGATTATCCTGAACTAATCAAGCAGGAGCAAATGGATATTGTAAAAGGTCGTTTTGTCAATCAGCAGGATATTGCTAATAAACGAAAAACAGCTATCATTGGAAAAGGAGTAATTTCGGAATTATATAAAAATGAGGAAGAGGTTTTAGGGTCATATATTAAAATTAATGGCATCAATTTTATGGTAGTTGGGGTTTATAAATCCAAAAACAACGAAGGAGGAAATGGAGAAGGTGCTCAAAAAAATATATTTATTCCGTTTACCACTTTTCAACAAGCATTTAATTTTGGCGATACTGTGGGTTGGATGGCACTAACAGCAAAAGACGATGCTTCAATTACAGCTTTAAAACCTGGTATTTTGGCCTTTATGAGAGAAAGACATACTATTCATCCAGATGACGAAAGAGCAGTTGGTAAATTTGATTTGTATGAAGAGTTTCAAAAAGTGCAAGACTTGTTTATGGTACTTAAATTTATTGCTTATTTTGTAGGAACATTGGTATTACTTTCGGGTATAATTGGAATATCCAATATTATGTTGATTGTAGTCAAAGAACGAACTAATGAAATAGGAATCCGAAGGGCTTTAGGAGCAACGCCTGGAGCCATTCGATCTCAAATATTATTAGAAGCCATTTTTCTAACAATAATAGCAGGAATGTTCGGAATTGCTGTTGCTACTGGATTACTAGCGATTCTCAATATGATTTTAGAAACGATGCCAAGCGAAGATATGATGTTTGTCAATCCGAGTGTCGATTTAATGGTAGTATTTATTGCCTTACTCATATTGATTGGTTCAGGATTGTTAGCTGGATTTATTCCTGCACAAACTGCCATCAATGTCAAACCAGTAGATGCATTGCGAACGGAGTAAAAAATTTAAAAAAATCGAAAAAATCGAAAAAATCGAAAAAATTTAAAAAATCGAAAAAATTTAAAAAATCCACTAAAAAAAGTAAAATGAAAAAAGGAGTAACCATAACCGTATTGATTCTAATAGCCATAGTTTTTTTCGGGGCTTTGTATTATTTGTATGCCAAAAACCAAGAATCGCCCATCGTTTTTGAAACCGATAAAGTAGAAGTGAAAACCATTATCAAAAGCACACTGGCTACTGGAAATATTGTTCCAGATGAAGAAGTATTAATTAAACCTAATATTTCTGGAATCATTGAAGCGGTTTACATTAAAGCGGGCGAAACTGTAAAAGCGGGTGATATGATTGCTAAAATTAAAGTGGTTGCCAATGTATCTAATTTGAGCAATACTCAAAATCAAGTTCAAAATGCTAAAATTAGTTTGGACAATCAAGAAAAATTGTTCCAAAGACAAAAAACATTATTCGACAAAGGCGTAATTTCTGCCAATGATTTTGATGCTGCTCAATTGGCTTACAATCAGGCAAAACAAAATTACAACGCTTCAAAACAAGGTTACGATATTGCAAAAACCGGAACTACCTCTGGGCTTGGAAGTTATGCCAATACTACAATTCGTTCAACGGTTAACGGAATGGTGCTTGATGTTCCTGTAAAAGTGGGAAATCAAGTAATCGAAAGTAATAATTTCAACGAAGGAACCACTATTGCTAGTGTCGCCGATATTGGGAAAATGATTTTTGTGGGCAAAGTGGATGAATCTGAAGTTGGGAAAATAAAACTCAATATGCCCATCGAAATCACGGTTGGCGCCATCGAAAACAAAAAATTTGAAGCCGTTTTGACTTACATTGCACCCAAAGGGAAAACCGAAAATGGTGCCATTCAATTTGAAATAAAAGCGACTTTGACCAACAGAGACAATACCTTTATCAGAGCGGGATTGAGCGCCAATGCTTCGATTATTTTAGAAAAAGCCGATAGAGTGCAAGCCTTGAAAGAATCCTTAATTCGGTTTGACAAAAAGACACAAAAACCTTATGTAGAAATTGAAACAGGAAAACAAAAGTTCCAAAGAAAAGATATTGTGTTGGGCGTAAGCGACGGAATTTATGTGCAAGTGAAAAGCGGTATTAAGTCAACTGATAAAATTAAAGTTTGGAATCAAGGTTTGAAAGCCGACGAGCCAAAACCATAAGCCATCTCAACTAAAAAGAATTCTATTTTTAAAATAAATGTAAAATTTGTGTAGTACCTTTGCTATGCTTTCATTCAAAATAATATGAAAAAATTAAATGGTTTCCCTTTCATTATAGTCCTACTGTTTAGCCTGTCAATTCAGGCTCAAACAAAAAAGTGGACATTAGAAGAATGTGTAAAATACGCTATCGATAACAATATCTCCATCAAGCAAACTGAATTGGACATAAAAACAGCCGCCATTGACAAAAAAGGAGCTATCGGAAATTTTTTGCCTTCGCTAAATGCTAATGCATCCCACTCCTGGAACATAGGTTTAAACCAAGATATTACAACTGGTCTTTTGCGTAACCAAACCACGCAATTTACTTCAGCAGGAGCAAATGTTGGCATTGATATTTACCGAGGTTTACAAAATCAAAATACACTCCGCCGAGCCAATCTTTCGATTATTGCAGCCAAATATCAGTTGACTAAAATGAAGGAAGATGTGGCTTTAAACGTTGCCAATGCTTTTTTGCAAGTGCTTTTCAATAAAGAAAATTTAAAAGTACAACAAGACCAAAAAGCAAACAACGAAAAACAATTGCTTCGTTCAGAAGAATTAGTAAAAGCGGGTTCTGTGCCAAGGGGCGATTTGTTGGACATTAAAGCAACAGTAGCTGCAGATGGTCAAAGAGTGGTGACTGCCGAAAATGCTTTGTTGATTTCAAAATTAAGTTTGGCTCAATTATTACAACTGAAAGAGTTTTATGATTTTGACATTACCGATGAAACTTCGGTCAAAGACGAAAACAATATTTTGGCTCAAACTCCAATCGCTGTTTACGACAAAGCAAAGGAATTAAGAACCGAATTGAAAATCGCCAAAACCAATTTAGAAATTGCCGAGAAAAATGTAGCTATTGCCAAAGGTGCTTTTCAACCTACGTTGCAAGGGTTTTATAGTATCAATTCTAGAGTTTCTTATGCTGATGTTCCTGCATTTGATTCTTTTGGAAATTTAATTGGGACAAAAAGTCCAGCACCTTTTATGGATCAATTTAGAGATAACAAAGGACAAAATTTTGGAGTTCAATTATCAATTCCCATTTTTAATGGATTTTCAGCCAGAAATAACGTGGAGCGTTCTAAAGTAAATTTAGAAAAATCTAAAATTGCGGTCGAGCAAGAAGAATTAACGTTGCAAAGAAATGTTTATACCGCCTTTACCGATGCCAAAGGTGGTTTGAATGCCTATCAATCTGCCCTTTCTGCTTTAGAAGCCAGACAAGAAGCTTACAATTATGCCAAAGAAAGATATGCCGTAGGAATGATGAATTCTTTCGATTTCAATCAGTCGCAAACTTTGCTTTCTAATGCACAATCAGAAGTTTTGAGAACCAAATACGATTATATTTTTAAAATCAAAATACTAGAATTCTATTTTGGAATTCCAATCATTAAAAACTAATTCATTATGTCTAAAAAAACTATTTTTTTATTAATTGGAGGTGCAGTTGCTATTATTGCTTTATTAATAATACTTTCTAAAACAGGAGTTATTGGAAATAAAGACAAAGGGAAATCAGTAGAAATTGCCAATATTAAGACCACCACAATTGTCGAAACTGTTTCCGCAACAGGGAAAATCCAACCCGAAATAGAAGTGAAAATTTCCTCTGAAGTTTCTGGCGAAATTATAGCTTTGAATGTAATCGAAGGGCAAGTAGTAAAGAAAGGCGATTTATTGGTCAAAATAAATCCCGATTTATACACTTCGGGTTACAATCGAACCCTATCCAATTTATCTGGAACCAAAGCCAATTTGAGTCAAGCCGAAGCTTCGTTCAAAGAAGCCAAAGCCAATTATGATCGAAACAAAACATTGTTCGACAAAGGCATTATTTCCAAATCGGATTGGGACAAAGTAATTGCTTCTTTTGAAGTGGCCAAAGCCAATAAACAATCGGCTTATTTCAGTGTGCAAAGTGCTTCGGCAACCGTGAATGAGGCCAAAGATAATCTAGGTAGAACCACGATTTATGCTCCTGCTGATGGAACAATCTCAGTATTAAATGTCGAATTGGGAGAAAGAGTTTTGGGAACCCAACAAATGGCTGGAACCGAAATTCTTCGTGTGGCAAACCTCAATAATATGGAAGTAGAAGTCGATGTAAATGAAAACGACATCGTAAAAATAAAAGTGGGTAACGAAGCCAAAGTTGAGGTGGATGCTTATTTGAAAAAACAATTCAAAGGGGTTGTAACCAGTATTTCTAATTCGGCGAGTTCTACTTTGACAGCCGATCAAGTAACCAATTTTAAAGTTAAAATTAGAATTCTCAAAGAATCTTATCAAGATTTATTAGAAGGAAAACCAGCCACTTATTCGCCTTTCAGACCTGGAATGACTGCCACTGTTGATATTATTACCAAAACAAGAGCCAATGTTCTGGCTGTGCCAATTAGTTCTGTGGTTGTAAAATCAGACACTACAGCCGTAAAAGGATTTAAAGTGGAAGACGAAGACGAGAAAAAAGCGGCTCCAAAAAGCGATAAAAAACTAGAATGTGTTTTTGTAAAAGTAGGCAACAAAGCAAAAATCCGAATCATCAAAACAGGAATTCAAGACGATACTAATATTGAAGTACTCACAGGATTGAAAAAAGGAGATGTGGTTATCACAGGACCTTATTCCACCGTTTCAAAAGATTTGAATTCGGGAGATAAAGTGACCACAGATAAAGTGGAAGAGAAGAAATAGTTTGCAGATTGCAGCTTGCAGCTTGCAGAATCAATGGTCAACAAATCAGTTTATGGTTTTCAACTTTAAAACCGGTGAACGACAAATTGCATTTATTTAATAATAAAGAATATAACCCTAATGTTATTAAAATTAATCAACCGTTGGTGCTTGAGGCAAAAGTTTTTAAAAATACAATTTGTCGTTTACCTCTTTTAAACCTTTAAACTCTTAAACCTTTAAACTATTTTGTCCTTCATTTTAAACATCGAAACCGCCACCAAGAATTGTTCTGTTGCTTTGGCAAAAGATGGAAAAACAATCCTATGCAAAGAAATTGCCGAAGAAGGCTATTCCCATTCCGAGCGTTTGCACGTTTTTATAGAAGAAATCATCAAAGAAGTCGGAATCACTTTCCAAGATTTATCAGCAATTGCTGTCAGTCAAGGTCCTGGTTCTTACACTGGATTGCGCATTGGTGTTTCTGCCGCAAAAGGCTTGTGTTTTGCCTTGGATATTCCAATGATTGCAGTCGATACTTTACAAGTTTTGGCTTCTCAAGCCAAGGTTTCCAGCGGATTGATCATTCCAATGCTCGATGCCCGAAGAATGGAAGTCTATAGCGCTATTTTTACCCCAGATCTCGAAAATAAGAGAGCCGTGCAAGCCGAAATCATTACCGAAAACTCCTTTGAAAATTTGCAAAAAACCCTTTATTTTGTGGGAGATTGTGTCGAGAAATGCAAGCCAGTTTTAAGCAAAGAAAATCATGTTTTTTTGGAACAAATCAAATATCCATCAGCAAAAGAAATGAGTTTTCTCAGTTTTGAAAAATACAAAAAAAGCGATTTTGTAGATGTTGCTTATTTTGAGCCTTATTATTTGAAGGATTTTATGATGTCGGTTTCTAAGAAATAGTTTTTTCAGTGATTTAAGTAACGACCTGTCCGCTGTGGCGGAAGCAATCTTAACCGTTCTGATTTTTTATATATTGCAAAGGTTATATGGTTTTGTTTTCATTAACAATAAATTATTTTTCTCATATTTTATAAGCCAAAAATAAATGCCAATCTCACCCGATTTTACCTCCATATTCAGCAAAGATTGGGAAATCAATTTCACCCAATGCCTTCCAAATGGATATTTAAAATACACCGATTTGTGCAATATTTTGCAATTGACGGCTGCGGCACATTCTGAAATAGGAGGCATCAGTTTTTCGGATATGCAGGAATTCAATCAAGCTTGGGTTTTGAGTAGAATGAGGGTCGAAATCACGGAATTGCCCAAATGGAAAGATATTGTAACCGTAAAAACTTGGATTAACACACTCGAAAATTCCCGTTCTATTCGTGCCTTGGAATTGTATGTCAACGGAAAAAAAATAGTGGGTTGCGAAACTTTTTGGGCGGTTTTCAATACTAAAATCAGACGACCAGAAGCCTTGGCTTTGCCATTCGAACATTTTGAATTATATCCTGAACACCTCGCAACCCAGAAACCATTTTCCAAAATAAATCTAAACAATGATAAGGAATTTGTTTTTGAAAAAACGGTTTTTCTATCTGATTTAGACATCGTCAATCACGTGAACAATGTGAAATATTTAGAATGGTGTTTCGATTTTGTGGATGTAGAATTGATTTTAAAACAAAAAATTGAAAGTTTTGAAATGAATTTCTTGAAGGAACTGTCATTGAAAGACAAAGTTGTACTTCACGAAAATTTGAATGATAATCCTACAGTATTTAGCATAACCAAGGACGATAAAACCTGTTTTGCATTGCAGTTGAATTTGAAATAATATTTTTTTAAATAAAAAAGCTTCCAGCCTTTAAAAGGCTGGAAGCTTTTAAGTGATTATTTCAAAAAAAATTTATTTTTTCACCACCAATCTAAATCCTTCACCGTGAATGTTTAAAATTTCCACATTTGGATCTAATTTAAGATACTTTCTTAATTTAGCGATATAAACATCCATACTTCTGGAAGTGAAATAGTTATCGTCTCTCCAGATTTTTGTTAATGCCAATTCTCTTGGCATCAAATCATTTTCGTGAAGAATCAACATTTTCAACAATTCGTTTTCTTTTGGAGATAATTTTACCGGCTCATCTCCATTAATAGACAAAAATCGAAGCTTTGAATTCAAATGAAATTTACCTACATTAAACTCAAATTGAACTGGTTCTGCTGGAGTTGCGGATGATTTTCTTTGAATAATGGCTCTAATTTTCATCAACAAAACCTCTGAATCAAAGGGTTTATTCAAATAATCATCGGCACCAGCCTTGTATCCTTTGAGCACATCTTCTTTCATAGATTTTGCTGTTAGGAAAATAATGGGTACATCCTGATTTTTTTCTCTAATTTCTTTGGCTAAAGTATAGCCATCTTTGTAAGGCATCATTACATCCAAAATACACAAATCGTAATTGTCTTTTTTGAATTTTTCAAAGCCTTCCATTCCGTTTTTAGCCAGAGTGACATCAAAGTCATTTAGCATCAAATAATCTTTTAATACTGCCCCAAAATTGAGGTCGTCTTCAACCAAAAGAATTCTTTTATTTACATTTTCCATATTTTAATTTATTAATGGTATTTTTATAATGAAGGTACTCCCTTTCCCCTTTTCACTTTCTACATATATTTGAGCGTTATGTTCGTCGATAATTTTCTTTACATAAGCTAATCCTAGTCCGTGTCCTTTTACATCGTGTAAATCTCCAGTATGCTCCCGATAGAATTTTTCAAAAACTCTTTTTTGGGCTATTTTGCTCATTCCTATTCCGTTATCTTTTATTTTAATAATCAAAAATTCTTTGACGTTTTCAGTATAAATTTCAATTTTTGGAATATTCGGAGAATATTTTATGGCATTTTCCAAGATATTCACAAAAACATTAATAAAATGAACTTCATTCAACAAAACATTGGTACGTTCTGCTTTAAAATGTTTGGTAATAGTACCTTGTCTGTCTTCTAAAATTAAATTAACATGTTCGGTGGCATCTTCTATAACTTCTTGAATATTAACAGATTCTTTGCTAATGTCCAATTCTTTTTTCTCTAATTTTGATATTCTCAATACATTCTCGACTTGAGCATGCATTCGTTTATTTTCATCTTTTATCATTTGAATGTACTTGAGAACCATGGCCTCATTTCCAATGATTTTTGGATTTTTTATCGCATCCAAAGCCAAATTTATTGTTGCAATTGGTGTTTTGAATTCATGAGTCATATTATTTATGAAATCGGATTTAATTTCAGATATATGTCGCTGACGAATTAACTGATTCAATGCACTTGTATAAGCAATAATAATGATGAGTGTAAAAATGATCGACAACAATGTAATTCCAACCAAATCTGAAAGCAAAAATTTCTTTTTATTGGGAAATGAAACTAATAATTGATATTTATTAGTTCCTTCATTGTCCGAAAATATAGGAATAGAATAGGTATTATTCGCATTATATACAAATCCATCCGATTTTACTTTGGTTGCCAATCCACTACTAAAAATACCATACTCAAATTTTGTATTTACACCATATTCTTCTAGTTCATTCTTTAACAATTTCTGAATTTCATCTTTAGAAACCCTTTCTTGTAGCGGCATGGCTGAAGCTATTTCTTTGTAATTGATTTTATAAGCAACTTCATCTAAGACATCTAAGTTACCCGATTTTTCAATTTTTACATCTGGAGTCAAGTCACTTTGAATCTTAGTATTGTCAAATCTATTGTTATCATAAATCTCCGTAACTCTTTTAGAATTAAAGCTTTTCAACTTTAAACTATCTGATTTTTTGTCAAGGAACGAAGGTGAAATAGTATAGTCATCTGATGAAATACTGTTTGTAAATACTATCGTTGTATTATTCTTATGATTTTTTTGAACGTAATAAAACTCTAACAAATCATTTTTTTGCGGAAGTTTTCCTGTGCTGTCTTTATACTTATTGAATCTATCATAATAAGTAAATTCCTCTTGCTCTTGAAGCTTTTCTGCAACATTTCCAATAACAGATTTTACATGAAATTTAAATTGTTCGTCATTATTTTCTAAAGAGGTATTGAACCAATATACTTGCACTAAAATTATCCCAATCAAGGATAAACTCATCAACAAAACCAGTATTTTAAAAAAAAATTTATTCATCAATACAAAATTAGTATTTTAACAATATAATTAATAATAAATTAACCAAAGATTAACAGCATTCCATCTGATTATTAAATCTTCAAAATTTTAAGAATTTTTTCAATTTCTATTTTTGTAGTTTTTGGATTTACATTTTCGATTACAAAATCACTTTTAGCAATGCGCTGATCATCATTCCACTGCGTATTTATTCGCTTTAAAACTTGCTCCCTTGAGGTATTGTCTCTTTGGATTACGCGCTGAATCCTTGATTCTATTGGTGCTGTAACCGATATTATCAAATCACAATTCTTATAACTTCCACTTTCAAACAAAATGGCTGCTTCATAAATAACAAAAGGAGCGTTTTTGTGGTTCAAAACCCAATTTTGAAAATCTTTTTTTACTGCTGGATGAATAATAGCGTTGAGTAATTTTAATTTTTCTGGATTTTCAAAGACAATTTTGGATAGTTTTTCTCGGTTTAAAATAGTATCATCAAAGATAGCATCCCCAAAAGTTTTTCTAATTGCATCTATAATCTCTTCAGATTGCATGATTTTTCTTGCTTCATCATCAGCAATATAGACTGGAATATTCGCCTCTTTAAAATGATTGGCGATAGTGGTTTTTCCGCTTCCAATGCCACCTGTTAATCCAATAATTTTTGTCATATTATTTTTTGAAAAATAATTCAGGAAAGGCTTTTTCTGGTTTTTGTTTCAAAACAATGATCTTTAAAAACGATTCAATAAAACCAGTTCCGTAGCCATAAAATTGATTCCAAACGGCTTTGAGCGATAAAAAACCAATTTTGATACTCTTGTTTTGAATGCTTGAAATTAAAAGTATTGCCAAAAAGTAAACAAAATACATTTGAAGAAGATAATCAAATTTTTGACTTAGAATATATAATAAAACTGACAAAAATAATCCAATGATGAAAACAGATGGAAAGAAAAAAGTAAGCTTGTTGTATTTTGGATACCAACTATTGAGAATGGGTCTGGCTTTTCCAAATTTATTAACCTGAACGGTAAATTTTTCCCAATCAATTCTTCGTTTGTGATAGACGAAAGCTTTGGGGAAAAGTTTGGTTTCAAAACCTAAATTCCACAGTCTTATAGATAAATCAGGATCTTCTCCGGGATGAATATTCCCGAAGCCATTAGAAGCATCAAAGGCTTTTCGAGACAATCCCATATTGAAACTTCGGGGTTGAAATTTGTCAATTTTTTCCGAACCACCTCGAATTCCTCCAGTGGTAAGAAAAGAAGTCATCGCGAAGTTGATGGCTTTTTGAATATCCGAAAAACTATCTAAAGCAGCATCAGGTCCACCAAAACAATCTACATAATTTTCTTTTAGCGCCTTGGCAACTTCGGTCAAATAACTTTTTGGAATAATACAATCCGAATCGAAAATGATAAAATAATCACCTTTTGCTATATTCATACCATAATTCCTTGAACTTCCGGGTCCTGAATTTTCTTTAAAATAATAAGTTAAGTGCAGTTTTTCAGCATATTTTTGTACCACATCATCACATCTCAGAGTAGAACCATCTTCGACTATCACCACTTCAAAATTTTCATTAAAATCTTGTTGTGATAAACTTTCTAAGAGTTCATCTACCTCGTCAGGACGGTTGAAAACAGGAATAATTAGAGAAAATAACATAGAATTGTACTGAATTTTAAAGTTTTATGAATCAAAATTTTAACAAAGATATACAATATTATAAAATTCGGTTTAAGGGCTGGCCACAATTGGCGATTTTCAACCTTGGTTAATCCATTAACCATTAACAATCCGCCATATTCACAGCAACTGCCAGACCACCTTGAGAAGTTTCTTTGTATTTATTGTTCATGTCTTTGGCGGTTTGCCACATGGTATCTATCACTTTATCTAATGGAACTTTTGCGTTTTTGGGGTTTGTTTCTAAGGCTAATTCGGCGGCATTTATAGCTTTCAAAGCACCCATCGTGTTTCTTTCGATACAAGGAATTTGAACCAAACCACCCACAGGATCACAAGTCAAACCCAAATGATGTTCCATGGCAATTTCGGCTGCCATTAAAACTTGTGCTGGAGTTCCGCCCATCAATTCACACAAAGCTGCCGCAGCCATAGCCGAGGAAACCCCAATTTCTGCCTGACAACCGCCCATAGCAGCCGAAATAGTGGAACCTTTTTTGAAAATACTACCAATTTCTCCAGCAACCATCAAGAATTGTTTGATTTCTTTTTCGTCAGCTTTGTGATTTTCGATAACCAAATAATACATCAATACGGCAGGAATTACTCCAGCACTTCCGTTTGTTGGGGCGGTTACAACACGACCCAAAGCCGCGTTGACTTCGTTGACAGCTAGAGCAAAACAAGAAACCCATTTCAGGATTTGGCGAAACTTTACTTCTGTGAGTCGAATTTGTTCCAACCAACTTTCTGGCGAATCATAATGGGCTAAGCCAATGAGGTTTTGGTGCATATCATAAGCTCTTCGGCGGACGTTCAATCCCCCTGGTAGAATCCCCTCGGAATGACAACCAATATACATACATTCGAGCATGGTGTTCCAAATGCGCATTAGTTCGTGATGAATTTCAGCTTCAGAACGCATTGATTTTTCGTTTTCAAAAACAATTTCGGAGATATTTTTGTTTTGTTCTAAAGTGTAATTCAATAATTCATCAGCATTTTGAATAGGAAATGGAAAGGCACATTTTATTTGTAATTTCTTTTTGGCATTGACCCGTTCTTCCACCACCACAAATCCACCACCAATGGAATAGTAAGTCGATGAATATTGGGTATTATTAATTAGGAAAGCAGTAAATGTCAATCCGTTAGCGTGAAAAGGCAGAAAATTTTTATTGAAAACAATGTCCTCTTCAAAAAAAAATGGTATTTCAATTTCGTTTCCTAATTTAAGAATTCCTATTTCTTTGATTGCTGCAATTATAGTATCAATATTTTGAACTGGAATATATTCTGGGTCTTGACCACTCAAACCCAAAACAATGGCTAAATCAGTAGCGTGACCTTTGCCTGTCAAAGAAAGTGAGCCATATAAATCTACTTTTATTTTGTTTACAGATTGAATAATGCTTTTGTTTCGCAATTCTCCTAAAAAGCGTTCGGCTGCTCGCCAAGGACCAAGTGTGTGGGAACTTGAGGGACCAACACCAATTTTTAGCATATCAAAAACTGAAATACATTCTTCCATTTGAGTTAATTTGAATAACAAATATAGAAAATTGAGTTCTATGTTTTGCAGTAATTGGTTTATATTTGTATCAATACGAAGTTTCGAATTGATAAAATTTTATACTTGGCTTATTGTTTTTGCGTTTATTAATTAAATTTAAGATAGTTATGTTGTATAAACTTTTTTTAGGATTGTTTTTTTTGGCAAATGCCACTATGTTTTCTCAAAATATTTATAATCAATTAGACCAAAATGGAAACAAAAACGGACTTTGGAAAGGGTTTTATACCGATACCAAAAATCAAAAATATGAAGGTACTTTCGACCACGGCAAAGAAGTGGGGATTTTTACTTTCTATGACAACACCAAAACAAAAAGAGTCATTGCCACCAGAGAATTCAATCCCAAAGATAATTCAGCTTACACGATTTTTTATGACCAATTAAAAAATAAAGTAAGCGAGGGTAAAGTCGTCAATAAATTATATGAAGGCAAGTGGAAATACTACCACAAAGCCTCACAAACAATAATGACCATCGAAAATTACAGCAAAGGAAATCTTGAAGGAGTGCGTTCAGTTTTTTATCCAACTGGGAAAATTGCCGAAGAAGCGATTTATAAAAACAACCTGAAAAATGGCATCTATAAACGATACACCGAATCTGGAATCATCATCGAAGAATCGAATTTCAAAAACAATGAATTTGATGGATTAGCCATTTTCCGTGATGCCGATGATGGAACGATTGTTTCCAAAGGAAAATTTGTCAATGGAAAAAAAGCTGGAATTTGGCAGTTTTTTTCAAAAGGTAAATTGGTCAAAGAAGAGAATATGGGTTTTCAGAAAAGTGTTTTGAAAGTTAAAAAGTAATCTGACCGATTTTTTAATCTTTGCAAACTTAAATTTTATAAATTTTATAAAATCTTTGTGACTTTGCAGTAAATTTTATCCATCAATCCTTCCTCAAATCTTTGTAACTTTGCATTGCTATTAAAATTTTCAAAATGAAACGTGTAGTTGTTGGGCTTTCTGGTGGTGTAGATTCTAGTGTTGCGGCTTATTTGTTGCAGCAGCAGGGCTATGAAGTCATAGGTCTTTTTATGAAAAATTGGCACGACGACTCGGTTACGATTTCCAATGAATGTCCGTGGCTCGAAGACAGCAACGACGCTTTATTGGTTGCCGAAAAACTGGGAATTCCTTTCCAAACCGTGGATTTAAGCCAAGAATACAAAGAAAAAATCGTTGATTATATGTTCAACGAATACGAAAAAGGGCGGACTCCAAACCCCGATGTGCTTTGCAATCGCGAAATAAAATTCGATGTTTTTATGAAAATTGCTTTAAGTCTTGGTGCCGATTATGTAGCAACAGGGCATTATTGCCGAAAAGGTGTAATCGAAGACAACGGCGAGAAAGTGTATCAACTATTGGCTGGAGCCGATACCAATAAAGACCAATCCTATTTTCTATGTCAATTATCTCAAGAACAATTGGCAAAATCTTTGTTTCCAATAGGCGAATTGACAAAACCCAAAGTGCGCGAAATCGCTCTAGAATTGGATTTGGTTACCGCCGAAAAGAAGGATTCACAGGGCTTGTGTTTTATTGGAAAAGTTAGATTGCCCGAGTTTTTACAACAAAAATTGCAACCCAAAGAAGGTTTAATTTATCAAATTGATGCTAACCATCCTATTTATAATTTACAAAAAGAAGCCAATCTTTCTTTAGAAGATTCATTGGCTTTCGACGCAAAAAAAATAGTTTATACTCCAGAAATGGGCAAAGTTGTTGGCAAACATCAAGGAGCACATTATTTCACTATTGGACAACGAAAAGGACTCAACGTGGGCGGAACAATCGACCCATTGTTTATTATTTCCACAAATGTAGAAACGAATGCTATTTATACAGGATTAACGAGTCAACATCCGGGTTTGTTTAGAAAAGCCTTGTTTATAGAAAAATCCGAAGTCCATTGGATTCGTGCTGATTTGGCTTTAGCCAATGGCGAAACTATGGAAGTTATGTCAAGAATTCGCTATCGTCAGGCGTTGCAAAAAGCGACTTTGCACCAATTCGAAAACGGAATGTACGTGGTTTTTGAAGAACCACAATCCTCCATAACCGAAGGACAATTTGTAGCTTGGTATTTAGACGATGAATTAGTTGGTTCTGGAGTTATTTCTTAAATTCGTATTTAAATTTCAAATTTGTATGAAAAAAATATATCTTTTATTGTTATTAGCTTCCAGTTCTGTTTGTTTTTCGCAAGAAGATGCTTGGGTTTATTTTAAAGACAAACCCAACTCGACCACCGATTTGGCAAATCCATTAACCATACTTTCACAAAGAGCTTTAGACAGAAGAACCGCTCAAGGAATAGCTTTAGATAGCAAGGATGCGCCAGTTTATCAGCCTTACATTAATGAAATAATCTCATCAACAGGTATTACAGTCAAAGCCAAATCCAAATGGTTGAATTGTGTTCACGTTCGTGGTTCTGTAGCCAATATTAATGCACTAAAATTATTGTCTTCTGTACTCAAAATAGATTTTGCTGACAAAACTTTGAATAGTTCATCCAATAAAACTGTAGTAAAATTAAAATTCAAACCAGTAAATAAAACGATGGAAACCGCTGTTTCATTCAATTATGGCACTTCCTCAAATCAAATCCAAATGTTGAATGGGCATTTGTTGCATCAATTGGATTATACGGGTTCTGGAAAAATAATTGCAGTTTTGGATTCAGGTTTTCCTGGTGTAAACACAGCCCAACCCTTCAAGCGATTAAGAGACAACAATCAAATTCTAGGTGGATACGATTATGTAAATAAAAGCAATAATTATTTTTCTGGTCACTATCATGGCTCTTATGTTTTATCTTCAATGGGAGGTTATGTTGACGGACAGTTAGTAGGAACAGCGCCTGATGCAAAGTATTATTTGTATATTACTGAAGATGCTGTTTCTGCATTTCCCTATTCTGAAAATCCTGTCGAAGAATCGAATTGGGTCGAAGCTGCCGAAGAAGCAGATAGGGTAGGAGTGGATATTATTTCTACCTCATTAGGCTATTTTGGTTATGATAATACAAGATACAGCCACACTTATTCAGATATGACAGGGAATTTAGCTTTTGCATCACAAGGAGCCAATATTGCATTTGATAAAGGAATTATTGTGGTGGCGAGTGCTGGAAATGAAGGTCAGCAAACAGAACCACACATTGGTGTTCCAGCGGAAGCTTTAAATGTTTTGGCTGTTGGAGCGGTACAATCCAATCGCAATTATGCTTCCTTTAGTTCTATTGGTCCAAGTTTTGATGGTCGAGTAAAACCTAATGTAACAGCTCAAGGACAAACTGTAGTTTTATCCGATACCGCTGGAAACATAGTTACTGCAAACGGAACTTCATTTTCTTGTCCCATAACATCTGGATTGGTCGCTTGTTTGTGGCAAGCTTTACCCGGAAAAAATGCACAACAAATCAAACAATTAATTGTGCAATCATCCGATAATTTTGCCGAACCTGCTGTAAAATCAAGACCCCAATACGGTTATGGAATTCCCGATTTCAATTTGGCTTTGTCCAAAGGATTATCGAATAGTGATTTTTCTAAAACTGGTCTTATACTATATCCAAATCCTACAAGCGATTTAATTTCGGTCACTTTACCCAATGATTCCAATGTAAAAACAATTTCAATCTATACTATTTTAGGACAAAAAGTTTTGGAGAAAAATATTTCCAATCAATCTCCTTCCATTTCTTTGAAATACTTGAATAGCGGAATCTATTTCTATAAAATTGAATCGAAAGATTTTTCTAAAAGCGGAAAAATTATCAAACTGTAATTTGGTAACTTTCAATAAATGAAATCACTGAATATTTCAAAATTAGTCTAAATGAAACTTCCTTTTACAATAAGTAGAAAATACAAAACCTCTTTAACTAAGAATGAAATATTCAAAATTATTGGAGAAGTTAAATCTGAAAAACTTTTTCAAGGAATTAGATTAGATAAATTTGAAAGTGTGATTTTAGAAAATTCATTCCAGTTACAAAGAGAGTCTTTTGGACTAGACATATCTCTTGAAAATTATCCTTTGGTAACTTGTAAAATAGAAAAAGAAAATCCAACAGTAATAGAATTATTGATTAAACCTAATTATCTGGATATTGCTTTTTTTATGATATTCGTAGTTACATTTATATCTGTTGCAATTTTTTCTGATGAAATTACAATCAATGATGTGTTAAAAAAACCAGATTTATTTGAAAGAGTTTTACTCTCTTTGGGTGGAATAATTCCTGGAATTTGGTGTTATATAGGATTTATTAGACCAATTAAAAAAACAGAAAAATGGATTGTTGAAAAACTATTCTTAAAGGAAATTTATTAATTAAAATCTCCAATGAACAAAATCACGCAACTTTTCAATATCAAATATCCCATTATTCAAGGTGGAATGATTTGGAATTCGGGCTATAAATTGGCAAGTGCTGTTAGTAATGCTGGAGGTTTGGGATTGATTGGTGCCGGATCCATGTATCCCGAAGTGTTGCGAGAACACATTCAGAAATGTAAAAAAGCAACTAACAAACCCTTCGGTGTAAACGTTCCGATGTTGTATCCAAATTTGGAAGAAATCATCAATATCATTGTCGAACAAGGGGTAAAAATCGTTTTTACCTCGGCGGGAAATCCGAAGACTTGGACTTCTTTTTTGAAAGAAAAAGGAATAATTGTGGTTCACGTGGTGAGCAGTTCAACTTTTGCATTGAAAGCACAAGAGGCAGGAGTCGATGCGGTTGTTGCCGAAGGATTTGAAGCAGGAGGACATAACGGAAGAGAAGAAACCACGACTTTCACTTTGATTCCGATGGTGAAAGAAAAAATAAAAATCCCATTGATTGCTGCTGGAGGAATTGCTACTGGACGAGGAATGTTTGCCGCAATGGTGCTTGGTGCAGATGGTGTGCAAGTAGGAAGTCGTTTTGCAGCATCGGTAGAATCTTCGGCTCACGAAAATTTCAAAAACAAAATTTTGGAAACTAATGAAGGCGAGACCCAAGTTACCTTAAAAGAATTGGCCCCCGTTCGATTAATCAAAAATAAATTTTATCAAGACGTTCAGGATTTGTATTCCCAATGTCCAACTAAAGAAGAATTAGCAAAATTTTTAGGCAGGGCAAGAGCCAAACGCGGCATGTTTGAAGGTGATTTGGATGAAGGCGAACTCGAAATTGGTCAAATTGCAGGATTGATTCACACGATAAAACCAACTGCAGAAATTATTAAGGAAATGATAACCGAATTTAATTTAGCAAGAAAAGAGGCGGATAATTTCGATTTTTAGTTTCAAATTTTAGTACTTTTGAAAACATACAATTTTTTATAATAAATGAATAAATTAAAAATAATTATCGTTCTTATATTTCTAACATTGGGATTGAATCAATTGTTTGCCCAAACCTACAAATTCAAAACATCAGGTTTGAGCGTTATGGAAAAAGACCAAAAAGGAAATTGGGGTAAATGGTCTGATTTGAATTTGGTTAATATTTTAGTAAAATTAGATACCGATAAAAACCGAATTGTTGTTTATTCTGAGTTCATTCAATTGTTTGAAATCATTGATTATATTCCTTTAGAAGAAAGTGAAACTGATAGTATTTATTCCTTTACCTGCATAGATAACAATGGAGCAGATTGTACGCTTTCGATAATTACCCGAAAAAAACAAGACAATCGCAAGCAACTTTATATCAATTATGACAATCACATTATTGTGTATAATATCTCAAATTATTAAGTTGATGGTAATGTTAATCGAAATCAGCAAAATTAACTTAAAAACTAGTCCTAAATATTAGAATTAGTTAGTCATTGTGACAAAACTATATCTAGTATTTGTAAGTTATCAAATTTATTACGGATTTATAAGCTTTAAAAAAAAACGCTACATTTTTCAATTATTTTCTGTTATTTTTAATTTTTTTTTGGCTAAGGGTTAATTAAGTTTTAGATTTGTCATGATAAAATTAAACAGCAATTTTTGGATATAATTATTAATACGGAATTAGGTTTAGCAAATTTTAAATTGTAGTTCCAAAATCATAAATTAAAATGAAATTATTAGTTGATAGTGGCTCGACCAAAGCCGATTGGATTGCAATAGATGAAGATGGGAAAATATTGTTTACCACCCAAACAATGGGTTTGAATCCAGAAATCCTCAATGAAGATGAAATTATTGAACGATTGAATGACCGTTTTGATATTCTTCAAAATAAAGACAAAGCCACACATCTTTTCTTTTATGGTGCAGGCTGCGGAACGGATAGAATGAAAATGATGCTTTCTCAATCTTTTCAAAAGTATTTTTCAAACGCCATTGTTGATGTTCAAGAAGATACTTATGCAGCTGTTTTTGCAACTACTCCAAAAGGAGAGCAAGCCATAGTGAGCATTCTCGGAACGGGTTCAAATTGTAGCTTCTTTGATGGAAAAGTCTTGCACCAAAAAGTACAGTCATTAGGTTATATCGTGATGGATGATTGTAGTGGAAATGTTTTTGGAAAAGAATTAATCCGTAAATATTATTTCAATAAAATGCCAAAAGAATTGGCTGTTGAATTTGAAAAAGAATACGATTTAGATCCTGATTTTATCAAAAATAAATTATACAAAGAACCCAATCCAAACGCTTATTTGGCAACATTTGCAAAGTTTTTGATTCAAAACAAAGAAAATGAATTTTGTAAAAAAATTATTTTCAAAGGAATGAAATCTTTTATTAAAAACTACATCCAACAATATGATAATTGCAAAGAAGTTCCAGTTCATTTTGTAGGCTCTATAGCTTTTTATCTCAAAGACGAATTGCAAATTATGTTTGATAAATATGAAATGCAATTAGGAAATGTATTGCGACGGCCAATAGATGGATTGATAGCTTATCACGTTTCAAATAAATAAAAATACTAAAACCTGATGCTTTTCGCTATCAGGTTTTCTTTTAAAAAGTATATTTTGAAATATTTTGAAGTAGCTATTTTTGAATGCTATCGCTAAAGAATAGCAATCATAGAAATTTCGATATTCACATTTTTGGGCAAAGCTGCCACCTGAACCGTCTCGCGAGCTGGAGCGGGGCACAAGCACATTTTTAACAGATGCTAATGGCGTTGCATACCAATTTTTCTTAAATTTGCCCTTTGGCGAAACCATGGCAGAGCAGAAAGGTAGTGGTTATTTCCAAAATGCCTTTAAGTTTAATGGTAAGGAACTGGATGATGAAACTGGTTTGTACTATTATGGAGCGAGGTATTATGATCCGAAAACTAGTATTTGGTTGAGTGTTGATCCCGAATTTGAACGAGCTCCAGGTTGGAATCCGTATGCGTACTGCTTCCAAAACCCAGTAGCCTATACCGACCCTGATGGTAGATGGCCTTGGCCTACTTGGGGCAGTATTAAATCATCTATAAAGTCTGCTATTCAGTATGATAAGATGAAAAGTGACTGGAAAAATATAAAAAATACTGTGTATAATGGAAAAGGGTGGGATGATACAGTAAAAGATGTAAAACGAACAGGAAGAGATATTCAAAAATGGACAAAAGACAATAAACAACAACTCCTCGGTGTTGCTAAAGGTATTCAAAAGGTAGGAGACGATACAACTACGGCAGGACTTGCCAGTGCAGCAGTAGGTGCAGCAATCACAGCTCCAGTGGGTGGTGAGGGTGCAGCACCAGGTTTAGCTGTAGCAGGATTGGGATCAGCGGTTAGTGGAGCGGGGTCTGTTTTAGAAATAGGAGTAGAATTAATTACGGGAGATGAAGAAGCAATGCAAGATATTGGAGGATTCATTGGCGGTAAGGCAGTAGAAGCTACTGCAAATAAATTTTTACCCGGAGCGGGACCACAAGCTTCTCAAGAGTTTAAAGCTGCAGTAAAGGTAACGAGAGAAATTATTAAGACCGAAACTTCTAAAAAAACCGAAGAAATAATTAAAGAAAAATCAAAATAAATTATGAATTACGAATTTTTACTATATAGTTTTTTATGTATTTTAAGTGCATTCATATACTATAAATTTAATAAATGGTCTTTAAAAGATAGAAATGGAATTGAAAACCCTGATGAATATTCTAAACCTGCTACAATTGTTCAAATTTTCTATAGTTGGGTTATAATTATAGGTTTTATAATAGCTTCTGTAGTATATTTCTTTAAAGCACTAGGGTAAATTAAAAAAAAGTAATTATTATGATATATGAAAAATTCAGGTGGATTTTAGCACCTATGGTGTTTATTTTTATTGGTTTAATAATGAGGTTTTCAAACAACCAAAAACAGTTTGGTCTAATTTTAGAGTATAAAAAATATTGGCTGGTTTTGGTTATCGGCGGAATACTTCTCTTTTTAGTTAAATTGTATATGTTTTTGAAATAACTTTATTGACTTACTCCCCCGCTAGTCCGAGCATTAGGTAATACAGGGCTAGCGCGGGCTTCAAGCCCTTGCCCACAAAGTTGAACAGACCCAAAACAAAAAACCTCGCAAAGTAAAAAATTGCGAGGTTTTTTGTTAGTCATAATGCCCTTTCATAGAATAAATATAAACATCGTTATTGTCTTGAAGTTCATAAACCAATCTATCGACAATGTTTATTCTTCGAGACCAAGAACCAGCCATATCATATTTTAGCGGTTCGGGTTTACCTATTCCAGTAAAAGGAGTTTCAAGAATACTTTCTAATAATTTTCGAATGCGTTTGAGATTCGCTACGTTGTTAGTTTTTTTCCAGTATTGTAAATCTTCTTTGGCTTTGTCGGAATATTTTAGTCGTTCTTCCATATATCATCAAGCGAAAGAGTTGAAAATTTCCCGTCTTTAAATTGTTGCTTACTCTCTTTGATTTTAGCTACAAACTCTGGATTGTATGGTTTGTTTTCTATTTTAGATATTTCAAATTTTATTTTAAAGGCTTTCATTACAGCCTTAATTGCGTTTATTTGCGAATTATCATTAGTAAAAGCGGTGATGTTTATTGCTTCCATATTTTTATTTTTTAAATGGCGTATGCCTGTTTGTTTTTAAAATCTCTTAAACACATATCAATCAAATTGAAAATATAATCTTGTTTATCGTTTGGCAAACTTGTAATATTTTCAAGTCGTTCTATGGCTTGTTTATCTAAAATAATTGTCGTTTTGCCAACTAAATAATCAATAGAAATTTCAAATGATTCTGCAATTTTTTCTACAACTTCAATAGATGGCTTAATGTCTCCACGCTCATATCGCCCGATTACATCACCCGAAGCACCTATAATTTTACCTAAATCTGCTTGAGATAAACCTTTTTTCTTTCTGATGAGCATTATATTTTATCCTAGTTCCATTAAGAGTATTAAAAATGCTTGTAAAGTAATTGGTTTGGCAAATTTACAAGATTTAAAAGTCATAAACAAGTTTAAAAAATTTGGCAGAAAGTTATGGTTCTGATTCGTACCTTTTATGAACGACATTTAGTGGTGTTTTTAGGTTGAGTTCGAGAGTCACGCTCGGACACGCAAAGATGGGCGGTTAAAAATGGTTGTAAAAGCAAAAAAGCCTTGCAAATTTGTGGGGCTTTTTATTTACTTTTCCTGTAAAATATCAATCAGCATTTGGAGTTCTTTATCAGTAATATTGGCTTGTTCGGATTTATCGTAAATATCCATTAAGAAAACCGTTTGTTTAACGATACGAACGTAGGTAATCATTCTAGCACCACCACTTTTGCCTTTACCTTTAGAGGCAATGGCAATGCGTAATTTATAACAGTCTTTGCCAATAGGAGTGCCGAGTGTAGGATTTTCAATCAACTCATCAATTACCGAAACTAAATCAGAAGCAAGAGATTTATACTTTTTAGCCAGTCGTTTTAATTTTCTTTCAAAAGGTTTTGGTGGCAATTAAATCAAAGCTCATTCAATAAGTCTTTAGCGGATTTAAGTTTTTTCTCTCCTTGTTCGTATAGTTTTGCATCGTTAAAGGCTTCGACTAAATCTGAAATAAATTGACTTTTTCGTTCCTCTTTCACTTCTTTGATAACACTAATGTAATCAAGGCTTTTAACCATTTCCATAAAAAAAGGAATGCGGTTATTTTCTTTTATATCAAGTATTACTTTCATCGTTCTATTATTTAGCTATTTGTAAATTTTATTCAAAAAAGTTCTCAAATTTTTGTTTAGTCAGCATTGTATCAATGATTTTATAGACTGTTGTCGAGTTTCTCAACGTTATTGATGTTATGTTGATTAACTTATTGTATTTCTTTGGATTACCTATTAATTTCCACAAAGATAAAATATTTTCAACTCTATTTTCTATAATAGAAACTAATTGCGAAATACTAAAATTATATTATGCAATAATAGAAATTAAATTACATCTCTGCAGTTGAATAATTTTTTAAGGTTCAAAATCATTATAGAGAATGGAAATCCCACAAATAAATGAGCTCTCTATCCCTAAAGAATAGCAATCATTGAAATTTCGATGTTGACATTTTTTGGCAGAGCTGCCACCTGAACCGTTTCGCGTGCTGGAGCGGTTTTTTCGTCGAAATAAGAGCCATAAACTGCATTTATTTTTCCAAAATCGCCCATATTCATTATGAATATCGTTGATTTAACCACATTTTCAAAAGCCATTCCAGCCGCTTTAAGCACGGCTTTCATATTTTCCATCACTTGTTTGGTTTCGTCTTCAATATTGGAGGTAACCAATTCCCCATTTGCTGGATTTATGGCAATTTGCCCTGAAGTATAAAGTGTATTTCCTTTTAGAACCGCCTGATTGTATGGACCAATTGGTGCGGGTGATTTTTCGGTAAAGATTATTTTTTTCATACTTAATGTAATTTATGTTAATTCCAACTTCCATCTCCCAACTTCCAACTTCTAACTTCCAACTTCCAGCTTCACACTTTATCTATTGCTGGCGCTTCGTTTATCATACTTTATATCGCTCAATATTCCTGATTTTATTCCAATAAAAAAACTCCAATTGGCTTGATTACCAAAGGGTTGCCAGTTGAAATCCATTCGCCAGCTCAATAAATCCCTTTCAAAACGAAGTTGGGTATAGGTTACACCATTCTGAACAAAATCATATCCTGTGGAAACACCCACTTTCCATTTTGGAGTTAAATCGCCATTGGCCGAAATCATAACTGAATTACCAGTAATTTTGTTTTCACGGTTGTTATTACCATACGTCAGCGAATAGGCAAAGGTCATATCCCAAGGCAGTTTTGAAGCAAAAAATTCACTAATCACATCTGTTTTTTCCTCATCTTCATCGTCAAATTGGCTTCTACCTCTAATATTATCCACAGTATTTCGTCCAAATAAATCGTCATCACGACCACCATTTCGTTCGCCCTCTTTGTTTTTATCTTTTTTATCTTTTTCGGAATCTTTGCTAGAAATCGAATAATTTAAGGTCAAATTGGCACTGGTCATTCTAAACAAGCTGCCACCATTATTGATGTTATAGACATTAATTCTGCTTCCTGTATTATCTATTGCATAAGGGTCTAGGGTAGCCCCAAAATTCGCATTTAGCTTGTCTTTAAAAAGTTGAGTTCCACCGCTCACACGAACTGGAGCCCAAGCAAGTCTAGTTTTTCCATCGGCATTGACGTCATAACTGGTCGAAAAATTCAAATTATTGAGCAACATTATTTTTTTTGGTTCAACTTTTGTGCTGTCGGGATCGGTTATTTTAGCCTCAAAAGTATTGCTCAAATCAAATCCAAGTATATTAGAATTGGATTTACTTGGTCCACCAAAAATACTATTTTCAAAACGGGTATAGTCTTTGGTCATAGTTCCCGTTGCATCGCTAGCGTAAGTGTCATAATATTTTTCAAAACTGGGCATGTAACTATAGGAAATAGAAGGTCGCATCACGTGTCTGATGGATTTTATTTTTTTGTCGGGTTTGAAATTGAATGTTCCATAAATTGTTGTTCCTAAACTACTCGAAAAATTATAAGTTCGATAAGTATCAAATCCGTTGATGGTTTGATCGACCACCGTACTTTGCTCGCTATCATAAAATCGGCGAATGGTTTTTATTGCCCAAACCTCGTTATAATTCATTGAGGTTGAAGCACTAAAGTATTTGAAAAGTTTAAAATTTGTACTCAGAGGAATAGTATGTTGAACACCTAGCCTAGCATTATCAAACATTTCTTTTGAAAAAAATAGGGAGTCAGTGGTAGTAAAACTGTTTCTTCCACTCATATTATATTGTAAATTGATGTTTTTGAAAAAACCTTTTTTCATGCCATCTTTGCCAACAAAAGGATAAATTCTATCGATACTATATTGCAGATCCGGCAGTGTCATTTGTATTTCAGAACTTTGGGTGTTTTGTGAATGTGTGGCACTCAAAGAAAGACGCGAACCAACATTACCCTGAAATGTTTTGCTATAAGAAACCGAAGAACTCAAAGTATTGTTTAAATTCGAACCAACATTCGCCTGATTTATAGATTGTTGAAAATATTTACTACTCCCCATATTTACCGATGCTGAAAAACTAGAATTGGGACTTCCTTTAGAATCTTTTGAATGTGACCATTGAAGGTTGTAAATATTTTGTTTGGAATAATCGGGATAGCCTCTTTCGCTATTGATTAAATTTTCAAATCTAAAATTTACATTTCCCCTAAAACGATATCTTTTGGCATAACTGGATTCAAATCGCATAGCATAACTTCCGTTGGTGTAATAATCGCCCAAAACAGTTAAATCATAATTATCGCTAAGTGCAAAATAATAACCTCCATTTTGCAAAGAAAATCCTCTGGTGTTCGAATCATTATAACTGGGCAAAAGAATTCCTGAAACGCTAGTTTCTTTACTCATCGGGAAAAACGCAAAAGGCAAAGCTATTGGAGTTGGCACATTGGCAATGACCATATTGGTCAATCCGGTAACCACTTTTTTGCCAGGAATGATTTTTACTTTACGGGTTTGGAAGTAATATTCTGGATTATCAACATCTTTTGAGGTTGTGAAACGTGCTCCTTTTAAAAAATAAACCGAATCATTTTCTTTTTTTGTTAACAATGCTTTGACTTTAAATTCCCCTTGATCGGTTCTTGAGTTCCAAATCAATGCTTTTTTTGATTTGAAATTAAAACGAATCGAATCGGGTTCAATTACATTTTGTTCTTGTTTGAAATTTGGAAATTGAGATGGTTTTCCTAGAGAATCTTTTATTCTTCCGGCAAGAACTTCGTTAGTTTGATAGTTCAAAACGATGATTCCTGCTTTCAACTCGGTATCTTGATAGTAAAGTTCAGCCTTGTCATATAAGGTAATCAGCTTTTTCTTTTGCTCAATTTTTACATAATCAGCGGCATTATATTTTATTTTTCCTTCAAGAAGTGCTTTGGGTTGAATACTGTCTTTTTGGATTGAATCTGTCTCAGTTTTTAATATTGTAGTTGAATTATTCTTGCTTTCAGCGGAAGAAATTGTGCTATCTTTTTGATTATTAGCAGGAATTGATTTCGTTTTTTTTGATATATCTTGTGAATATATTTTACAAGATCCAATGGTTAGGAAAATGGATAATAAAACGATATTAAATAAGTTTGTATTCAAAGGTTTTAATGCTATTTTTGTAAAAATATGGCTTGTTTCTTGATAGGTCAAACTTACATATAATTTTTTGTCAAAAATAATCAATTAATCAATTTAAAATCTAGGTCTTTTAATTTAATTAACTTTTGTAAATGAAATTCAAATTTAAAAACTCCATTTTAACATCAATTTTAGCGTTGTTTTTTTGTGGTTTATCATTTTCCCAAAAGAATCAAACATTCACAATCATACTTGATGCAGGACATGGAGGAAAAGATCCCGGAAATACCTATCACGGTTTTAAGGAGAAAGAAATTGCGCTAAAAACAACTTTAAAAGTGGGTAAGATTTTAGAGAAAGAAAAAGGTTTAAAAATAATTTACACACGCACATCAGACGTCTTTA
>Ga0316607_1000172_pt1 | contig 26687 bp, 28 predicted proteins | sample MIS2016062E_MG_FD_207674 | JGI IMG/M metagenome (GOLD analysis project Ga0316607, IMG submission 207674) | Microbial mat bacterial communities from Middle Island sinkhole, Lake Huron, Michigan, United States - MIS.2016.062E | ecosystem: Environmental > Aquatic > Freshwater > Lake > Sediment...
GTACATACCATTTTGAAATTTGTTAAAATGAATACAAATTGAGTAAAAAGTTTATTTTATAGGCTTTTTAGGAATAAATTTGTATTTTAAACAAATATAATTATCTTTGTAGTGTTATTAAATACCCCTAATTTATGACACCAGAAGAATATTTCAATAACACAAATTGCGCAGTAAAAAAACAATACGATGCTTTGCGTGAATATTTTCATTATAATCTGAAAGCTAAAGATATAGGTTTAAAATATGGATATACAGATACCAGTTTTTATGCTTTAATAAAAGAGTTCAAAATGCAATTGCAAAGCGAAAGCAACTCAGATTATTTTTTCAAAACAAGAGATTTAGGGCGAAAGCCCAAAGAATACTCAGATGAGCTTGTGGACTTTATTATCAAGTTACGAAAACATAATTACTCTGCCGATGATATTGTAGTAATGGGACAAGCCAAAGGTTTCGATTTAAAATATAATTTTGTTTATGACTTGCTTAAACAAGAGGGTTTTGCGCCCTTGTACAGGCGCAACAAAAAGGAAAAAGAGCAATTAGAAAATCCGATTGAAAAAGCGCCACGAAGTGAAATATTAAGCAATCGGTATGAAATATTTACAAGTAACAATATTGGAATCATGGCATTTCTGCCTTATATCCGAAAATATGAAATTGATAAAATCATTGAACAATCCCCGTATCCACAGACAAAAGATATTAACAAATTGAGCTCGATTTTAGCTTTCTTATGTCTGAAACTCTCAAATATAAAGCGCTATAGTAAAGACGATTTGTGGTGTATGGACAGAGGTAGCGGATTGTTCGCAGGATTAAATGTATTACCAAAAACAGCTTGGTATAGTTCCTATTCTGATCGGATAACCAGAGATATGAATTTGGACTTTTTAAAACAATTACATAAAGTTTGGGAAAAAGCCGGTTTATTGTCCGATACGGCAAATCTTGATTTTACAGCCCTTCCATACTGGGGAAGCGAAGAAACGATGGAAAACAATTGGTCAGGCAAACGAAACAAAGCCTTAGCCAGTATGCTGGCAGTTCTGGCAGAAAGTCCCGACAGTGGAATAATCGATTACGGAGATACTACTATTGTTCACAAAAACCAGGATGCAGTAGTATTGGAATACCTTGACTTTTACAAACAAGCATCAAATAATAAGAACACAGAATTGAAATATCTTGTGTTCGATAGTAAATTTACAAATTATGAAAATCTGGGTAAATTGGATGATAATGGCGTTAAATTTATCACCATCAGACGAAGAGGGAAAAACATCCTCGAAGAAATTGCTCAGGTTGACAAGGAGCAGTGGCGCACAGTTCGAGTAGAATGTGCCGGAAATAAAACCAGAATACTCAAAGTTTATGAGCGTGATGTTTTATTAAATGGCTATGGAAAAGAAATTCGTGAAATAATAATCACACAGCGAGGAAGGGAAAAACCTGCAATCATAATTACCAACGATACGGAATTAAAAGTAGAGAAAATAATCAGAAAATACAGTCATCGCTGGTTAGTTGAAAAAACAATTTCTGAAAAAATAGAATTCTTTCATCTAAATCGCTTATCATCATCAATGGTAATAAAAGTTGATTTTGATTTAACAATGAGCATATTGGCACACAATTTATATCGAATATTTGCAATAGAAACCGAAAAATATTCGCAACTTACAGCCGAAAAATTGTTTGTTAAAATGTTATCCAATTCAGGTAGCGTAATCATTAATGAGAATTGTATTGAACTGACTATGAAGAAAAAAAGAAGTTTGCCGATAGTCTTAAGTTTGATGAAAAAATATCAAAATGAACAATATCCATGGTTGATGAATAAGCAAATAATTTTTAATGGTGCTTCTACTTTGTAAAAATTAGGGGCTTTTTTCACTATGAAAATCTATGTTTATCAAAAAAATACATTCTTAATGCCTCATATTGTTTTTGAGCAATCGAATGTGGTGTATTAAAAAAATCATAAGCTTCTATAAAATACGTATATATATTACCGTGATAAAAATATATACAATTCATTAAATATGCAAATAAAAAATTGAAAATTTTATAAAAACTTGATATAATGATATAAATGAAATTTACTGAAATATTATACCCATAAAAAAATATAATATTCACAAATTAGTGGTGAAAATAATACGTAGTAAATACGTATATTAAAGTCAATAAAAAAAGTCATAATATTGATTATTATGACTTTAAGTATTTTTTAATACTTACAATTATTTCTGTGAAAATCCGTGTTAATCATATTTTTACGAAATCATTTCCGAATTTAGTTCTGAATGCCTCTCCAAAAAATATTTTTCCATTCCTTGTTATACTCAAATAGAATTTATACATTTGTTTTATTGAAAAACTGATCAGATTTAATCCAACGTCCAGTAAATATAGTGTTTTGAGTAATATTTCCCACATACATGATACAATGATCTGTACCAAAATTTCTTCAAAGGAAGTTTTGAGGGAGAGGAATGTTGTTGGAATTCTGGAGGAAAGCGAAGATCTATCGACAAAAATAACTCACTTATACTTTGAAAGGAACATGATCCATATCCGCCAGGGCAAAGGTCGCAAAGACCGGAACGTTCCCTTGGATGAATTTACAATTCACATGCTCCGCCATAATGAAATATACGCAAATTTTTCATATCACGTTATATCAGTGGTTTACAGCCCACACCCCCACGACCTATAACAAAGATAAACACACCGGGATAAGAAAAATTGGGAGTGGAGTAGATTGAGGTGTTGGCGGTCATTGCCAAAATCGCTCACGACATTTAGATTGATAAAATAAATTATTGATTTGGATTAATTACAAATGTAGATTTGATAATTATTGATTAATTGGATAAAAATATGTTAGATACATTTCCAGTAATTCATACTGATAGACTTGATTTAATTGAGATTTCGCAAGATAATTTAATGGATTTGTTTAAATTATTTAGTGATGAAAAAGTAACACGGTTTTATAATTTACTCCCATTTAAAACAGAACAAGACGCTCAGAAATTATTGGATTGGTTTCAAAATAGATTTAAAGATAAGCTCGGAATTCGTTGGGGGATTGCATTCAAGGACAAACCTCAAATAATTGGTACAATCGGATTTAATAATTTTATAGCAAACCATAAAGCTAATATTGGATTTGATATTCAATCAGATTATTGGAATCAAGGATTAATGAATGAAGCACTATATGAAGTAATAAACTATGGATTTAATAAACTTGACATTAATAGGATAGACGCAGAAGTAATGCAAGGAAATATCAATTCAGAGCGATTATTAGCAAAGCATAATTTTACTAAAGAAGGGATTTTAAGACAATGGATGTATTGGAATGGAAACCATTATGATATGACAATGTATTCTTAGTTAAAAAACGAGTATGACAAGAAATAAACAACGAACCGCCAACACGCGGTCATACAAAATTGGGGTTTAAGTGGTTATCCAAGTTTACTGCTTCGCATCAAGGTCAGTGTAACTTGATTGGCAATCGTTCCGAACTCCCCAACTTTTCATATAGCCAAACGTTACACACAATAGGATTTAATAAGAATGGAAATTGAAGTGCATTATGGACAGATACAAGGTATAACACGATTAATTCAATTGAATAAAAAATGGTATAGTCAAATCTTGATGATTTAACAAATGGTTTTCTTTCTGTGATTTATAGCGAAACTTGTTTGAAGAAAATAATAGAAAACTTTGATTTAATTGTTTTGAAAATTAAAAATGAAATTGTAGGATATTTTTTAATAAATTATGTAATTGAAAGCGAAAGATTAAATGAAGTTAAAAATCAATATTTCAGTATATTAAATGATAAAAGTAGTAAATCGGTTGTCTTTGGTTATCAAATTTTGTTTGATACCCCGATACAAAATAAAGGACTTTTTAAATCAACTTTGACAAAGATTTTAACAATTTTTAAAGCAAAATATTCAATTATAGTTTCAACGGTATCAAAAAGTAACATAAAATCAATTAATGCACATAGAAATTTTGGTTGGAAATTTTATGACACGAAAAAATGATTACTATATCATCGAATTATAAAGAAATTTTGTTTAAATTTGCATAAAAAGAATAATTATGAGAACAATTGAATTTCAAACAAATATTGAAAATGGAATGATTACAATTCCTAAACAATTTGGAATATCTAATCAACACGTAAAAATTGCAATTTTTGACAAAGAGCTGATAGAAAAAGAGATTTTACACATTGAAATAGACAATCAATTAAAACATTTCTTTACTATCACTGCGATACAAAATTATTTGGAACAACAACTTCGATTTTTATTAATGGAGCAGATAAAAACCAATATTGATAATAAAATATTAGAAAGTGGTGTTGATAATGATTTATTATTGGAAAATACAAGAGAGCAAGCGTGGGATAGCTATAAAGATTATTTTTTAAAAGGTGTAAAAGTTGACTAAAATGAATTACATTATCGATTTTAATATTCTATTTAGTAGTATGTTAAGTGGAAAAAGTTTTTATAAGACTTTATTTCGTAATAATAACTTCTTTACGCCTGATTTTATCTTTGTTGAGTTACAAAAATATGAAAATCAAATAATAGAAAAAACAAAACTTGAAATTGAACAGCTAATTTCTTATACGAAATTTTTATTCAATCACTTGAAAGTATTTCCAAATTTGGTGATGACTTTGAAATCTAAGCAATACGCTTTTGATCTGATCAAAGATATTGATTTAAAAGATATAACATATTTAGCTTTGTCAATTGAATTAGAAATTCCCTTAATAACAAGAGATGAAGTATTGTTTAATGGATTGCGTAAAAAAGGATACAAAAACGTAATTTTATTTTCAGAATTTATTAATGCAAATTGATGACAACCACAAAAATTAATGTGCCTAATCGAGTAGGATTCGAAACCTGACTGAACGCACGGAGGAACTTTTTTTGCCAGCTGAACAATATTAGGCAAAAACAGTTAATCATATTTTTACGAAATCATTTCCGAATTTAGTTCTGAATGCCTCTCCAAAAAATATTTTTCCATTCCTTGTTATACACAAAAAGAATTTATACATTTGTTTCATTGAAAAACAGGTCAGATTTAATCCAACGTCCAGTAAATAATAGTGTTTTGATTAGTATTTCCCACATACATGATACAATGATCTGTACCAAAATTTCTTCAAAGGAAGTTCTGAGGGGGAGTTCATAGTGCTATGCAATCGGATCTGCTTCGATTATCGCTGTGTTTTTTTGGTGGCTCAACGGTGAATGCAAGACAAAAGGGTTAGCGAAATATAAAATTAACGGATAGACAAAAAAAGAGGACAATTAGAGGATAAAATTTAATAGTTTTGACAAACTAAAATTTGACGTATGATGGCAGTAATAGTATTAATAGGAATAATTGGAATAGTTGTATTTATAGTTTTTATAGTGGAATCAGTGGAATCAGTGGAAAAAATACCGAAACAAAATACAAATAATTACACAAACTACAAATCAACCGTTCATACAGATTTTAATAAAAATAAGTATAAATCCGAGAAGGAAATAACAGAAGAATTATTGCAAAGTCTTGAAAAAAACATTAAGGATACAGCTACAACTTCCAGTTCATCAAACGACAATAAAGACGATTCAATAATTGATATTACCGACCAATCTTACAGTATTAATTCCAATAGTAACTTAAAAAAATACAGTAATGCTGTGCCCTACTGGGCACAGCATTATGTTTATTCATATTCCGAAATTAATGGTGCAACAATAGAACAAAAAAAGTTTTACAAAGATTTTAAAAATAGCTTTTTAATTGGCGAGTATCTGGATATTGAAGGCAATACAAATTACGCTTTTATTTTGTTGTTTGATTTACTCAATGAATTTGATAGTCATAAAGATACATCTAAAATAGAAAATCAGCTTAAAACATTAGGGCAATATTACCCAAAAACTAAATCTTATGGCGTTTCTTTTCTAATTCAGAAAATGGATACTTTTGGAGATAGTGCAAGTGCTACAAGATTGAGAGCAGAAAACATATATAACAATCAAAACTACAATACCAACTATGATTATTGGAAATTAGGTAGCAAATACAAAACTCAACTAAAACTTACTGACGAAGAGGTTGCACTTCTCAATAAACTTTGGAATCCAAGTAATAATTTTTTTAACATAGAATTTTGCTGCATTGAAATTTTGAAAGTTTATTTAGATGTGATTTCAGAATTAAAAAACAAATACATTCAGGAAGGAACTACAATAGAAACTCAATTTTTAGCAGTAGCTGATATAGTGGCAAGAAAGCATTTTAATTATAGAACTAGTAGTCAAAATTATAAGTATATTGTAGAAACATCAAGTAATGAATTTTATTCGCATATTTTAAAACATTGTGAAAATGCTGTCCGAGAATACTATGGACATAAACGAAAATTAAATACTGATACAAATTATACTTCAGCAGAAGCCAAAACAGAATTTGAAACGAAAATAATATACAAAGTTTCGGAGATATTACCAACTTTAATTTCAAAAGTTTCACAGCCCGACGAAACGACAGATATAGAACTTTATACACAAAATACGAGTCGTTGGAAAATCAAATTTGAAGAGATAACAGCTAATTTCAACGATAATTCCAAAGTTTTTTATGATTCAATTGTTTTACTTGGCACTTTAAATAAAAAGAATCCATCAATAGAGCACATATTTTTTGAGGCTTCCAAGTTTATCGCTAAATACGACAAGGAAACTGCACTTTCTCTTTATATTCATTATTTATATCATGACTTGAATTCTACAACAATTGACAATAAGCAACTCACAAAAACAATTCAAAAAAGTTTATTCAAATCAAATGAACAATTACACGATTTTGAAATAATTGTGAATGAATTAATTAATGACAAAAATTTACAAAAGGCATTATCTAATGTTTCCAAAATTTATGAGGTAAAAAGAAAGAAAATACAATTAGATTCAACTTCAATAAAAGAAGTTATACAACAACATTCTGGTACAGTTGAATTGTTAAATGATTATTTAAAAGACGATTTCGAAGATGAAAATAATACTATCAAAACAGAAGAAATAAGTAACGAAGAAATAAAAATTGAGATAACTCAAAAAAAGGAAGAAATTCAAAAATCAGCTTTTATATGCGATATTGCATTTACTCAAATACAAATTGTTGCATTCGAATTATTTGCAAAAAGTAATTTTTCAGTTCCTCAAAGCGAACTTGAAACATTTGCGAAATCAAAGGGCATATTTAAAAATCAGCTCATCGAAAGCATTAACGATACTTGTTTTGAATTTTTAGATGATGTATTAATTGAGGAGGAAGACGAATATTATACAATTAATACAAACTATTTTAAAAGAATTTCAGCAAAATGATAGATAACATTAAACCGAAAGAGGCAACATCAATTATAAATTCGTTAATTGGTGGAGTTGTTCCTAAAATTGGTGTTCAGCATATAACCGTTGGACGTTCCGAAGAAATTAATGCAGTTGTACTGGCTTTGGAAGATGTAAAGAATGGACACAGTATGGTAAAATTTTGGATTGGCGATTTTGGTTCTGGTAAATCCTTTATGCTTCATTTACTTAATACCGTAGCTTTAAAACAAAAGTTTGTAGTTGCAAATGCCGATTTTACGCCCGATAATCGTTTATATTCTAATGACGGAAAAGGTGTTGCACTTTATTCCGCAATAATGGATAATATATCAATTCAAACTAAACCAGAAGGCGGAGCTTTACCAACTTTATTAGAAAAATGGTTAGAGCAAATAATTACGAAAACAGCGGGCGAAAATAAAATATCATTGACAGATATTCGTAATGAGCAATACCTAAAACTAATTCAAACGAACATCATGAAAACCATCAATGAAATTACAGATATTGGTGGTTTTGACTTCGGAACTGTTGTAATAAAATATTATGAAGGTTACATTAAAGACGATGAGCAATTAAGGCGTAATGCATTAAAATGGTTAAAAGGAGAATATAGAACAAAAACGGAAGCTAAACAGGATTTAGGCATTAGGGAAATTATCAATGATTTGAACTACTATGATATGCTTAAAAACTTTTGTAAATTATTTGTAAGTATTGGTTATAGCGGATTTATGATAAATCTTGACGAAGCAATTAATCTTTATAAAATTTCAACCTCTGTAATGAGAGAGAAAAATTACGAGAAAATACTGACCATTTACAACGATTGTTTTCAAGGAAAAGTAGCCAATTTGTTTTTTAATTTTGCAGGCACAAATGAAGTTTTAGAAAATCAACGCAGAGGATTTTTTAGTTACGACGCTTTAAAAACAAGACTTGTAACAAACAAATTTGAAACAGCAGAAATAAGAGATTTTGCACAACCAGTAATTCGGTTACTGCCTCTTAACCACAATGAAATATTTGTTTTACTTAAAAAACTCAAAGAAATATTTGATTTCAACTATAAAACTAATATATCAATTAGTGATAGTGATATACAACAGTTTATGGAAGAATTATTTAATAAACCTGGCGCATCTGAATTTTTAACACCAAGAGAGGTAATTAGAGATTTTCTTAACATTTTGAATATTATTCGTCAAAATCCAAAGGTAGATAAAAACAAACTTTTTGGGGAACTTGAAATTGAAGACGAAAGACCGAATGAAATATCGTTAATAGACTCAATAGAAGAATTATAATGTCATTTGATTTACTTTCAGAACCAATACGAAAATTTATTCGTGATAAGGGTTGGGAGCAGTTGCGACCAATTCAAACAGCAGCTATCGCCAAAATATTATCATCTGATGATAATTTAATTTTAGCATCAAGAACGGCATCTGGTAAAACGGAAGCCGCTTTTCTTCCAATTCTTTCAAAAGTAAATTTTAATGATTTAGGTGTTCAAGTGCTTTATATTTCACCATTAATAGCATTGATCAATGACCAATTTTATCGCATAGAAGAACTTTGCAAAAATCTTGATGTAACTGTTACCAAGTGGCACGGCGAAGCGAATAAAACATTAAAAGACAGATTAATTAAACAGCCAAACGGAATTGTTTTAATTACACCAGAATCATTAGAAGCAATGTTTGTAAACAAATCTTTTAATGTAAAACATTTATTTTCAAAACTCAAATACGTGGTAATTGACGAAATTCATTCATTTATTGGCACTGATAGAGGTATTCAATTGAAATCCATTTTATCAAGGTTACAAAATGTAAATTCAAAACCATTTAGTATAGTTGGCTTATCTGCAACAATTGGAGATTACAACGAAGCAAAAAAGTTTACAGGTGATGAGTTGAAAACAAAAGTTCTGTTAGATAGAACTGCAAAAGAAATAAATGCACTATTCCGATATTTCAATTCCAAGAGTGAGGATTTGTCATTAGAACTTTTAAAAAACTTATACATCGAAACAAAAGATAACAAAGTTTTAATTTTCCCGAATAGCAGAGGACGAGCAGAAGAAGTTGCTGTTAAACTTAAAAAAATCTCAGACCGAGTAAAAGGACATTCTAATTATTTTTCACATCATTCTTCTGTTGACAGGGAAGTAAGAGAATACGTTGAGTATTTTGCGAAAAATAATAATCAACAAAATTTTTGTATTTCTTGCACATCAACATTAGAATTAGGCATAGATATTGGGTCGGTTGATGAAGTTGTTCAAATTGACTCTACACACAGTATTGCATCACTCATTCAAAGGGTTGGCAGAAGTGGAAGAAAAGACGGAGAAAGCAGTAATTTGTTTTTGTATGCAACAAATAAATGGAGTTTACTTCAATCAATAGCTTGTTGGCTATTGTATAAAGAAAGTTTTATTGAACCACCTGAAAAAAATGAAAAACCTTATGATATTTTAGTTCATCAAGCTTTATCAATAACCAAAGGTCATTCAGGGATAAGATTAACAGACTTAATAAAACAACTTAAAGAAAATTTTGCGTTCACGCAAATTGAAGTATTTGAAATTGAAGAAATCCTCAATCAGCTAATTGAAATTGATTTTTTGGAAAAATTACAACATGAAGTTCTCATAGGAGTTGAAGGAGAGAAGGTTGTAAATAGCCGTGAATTTTACAGCGTATTTAAAACAGAGGATAATTTCAAAGTTGTAAATGCAGGTAATACAATTGGTGCAATACCATTTTCACCGCAAATAATTGAAAACGAAAACATTTTACTTTCTGCAAAAATTTGGAAAATAAAATTCGTTGACCACAAAGCAAAAAAAATAGAAGTTATACCAACAAACGACGGAAAGAAACCAATGTTTTTTGGTGGTGGTGCAACTATACACAAAAAAATAAGGGAGAAAATGCTTGAAATTCTATACTCTCAAACAGAATTTAATTTTCTTGACCAACCAAGTTGTGATGAAATTGAAATATTTCGTAAAGATTTTTCTGTTTTCAATGTTCAGGATTTGCAGACCGACCGACCATTACTGACAACAGAAAAACACTTGCAACTTTTTACATTCTCAGGAACAAAAATAAACCGAACAATCCAATTACTCTTAAATATTGCAGGTATTAAAAACACACTTGATGACAGCAGTAGTTCATTTGACATTGGCGTTTCAAAACAAGAAGTAATATCAAAATGGAATTCATTAGCTCTATCGTTTGCAGAAATTGATATTCATATACTTAATCTTTTACAGACAAATCCAGCATTATTGGATTTTTCAAAGTGGGGTATTTATCTACCAGAAAAATATCGTGTAAAACTATTGAAAACTAAATATTTCGACTTAGAACAAACTTTACAACTAATATCAACAATGAAACTAATTGATAATAGATAAAATGGTGATAATTAACGATATGATAACATAAAATGCACCTAATTGAGTAGACAACTGGTAACCATATAGTTACTAGTACGCCTCACACACTTCCGGACGTACACGAGCTTCCCTCCCTCCCTTCGTTTTGCTTGGGAGCGAATCCGGCGGTTCATCAAAATTGGGGAAAATTTCCTGTTTACTTTGGTAGTGCGGACAAACTTTAAAATAATAATCGAGTAAAGATTCGTAATCTGACTGAACGCACGGAGGAACTTTTTTTGCCAACTGAACAATATTAGGCAAAAACAGTTAATCATATTTTTACGAAATCATTTCCGAATTAAGTTCTGAATACCTCTCCAAAAAATATTTTTTCCGTTCCTTGTTATACTCAAAAAGAATTTATACATTTGTTTTATTGAAAAACAGATCAGATTTAATCCAACGTCCAGTAAATAATAGTGTTTTGAGTAGTATTTCCTACAATAGGTTTGTTTTATGATTCGGGACGAGTATTGCATATATTTAGTCCAAAGAAACAGGGATATATCGTCAGATGCGTAAAAAATTAAAATAGTGTTGTTTTTAATTTGATATTTTGGAGCAAATTAATTAATTTTGTAAAAACTTAAAATTATAAAAATATGAATGTAACATACCAAACTATAATTAATGAAATAAATCAGATACCTGTAATGTTTTTGCAGGATGTATATAATTTGCTTCATACATATCATATTCAGATAAATGAAAAAGAACAAAATAGAAATAAAATTCTTCGATTTGCAGGTTCTTGGGCTGATTTGACGGATAATGATTTTTTAGAAATAACAACAGAAATAAAACGAAACAGAAATGAAATGTTCAGTAGAGAGGTAGAATTATGAAACAAGCAATTGTAGATACCGATACCCTTTCATATTTTTTTCGAGGAAATAGTATAGTTGTAGATAAAGTAGATAAATACCTATTAGAATTTGGCCTTATAAATATCAGTATTGTAACTTACTACGAAATTTTAAACGGATTGTTATATAAAGACGCAAATACGCAATTAAGACGTTTTCAAGAATTTGTAGATTACAATACTATTTTACCTTTGACAGTTTTGTCCGCCGACAAATCAGCACAAATTTATGCAGAACTACGCAAAACAGGAAAAACAATTTCTCATAATGATGTTCTGATTGCAGGAATAGCAATTACAAATGATTTGATTTTAATAACAAATAACACAGACCATTTTGAGCGTATATCTGAATTAGCTCTTGACAATTGGACTATTTAACAAAATGAATGATTGAAAGTTGCTAATCGAGTAGACGACTGGTAACCATATAGTTACCAGTGCGCCTCACACCACCGGACGTACACGAGCTTCCCTCCCTCCCTTCGTTATACTTGAGATCGTATCCGGCGGTTCATCAAACATTGGGGAAAATTTCCTGTTTACTTTGATAGTGCGGACAAACTTTAAAATAGTAATCGAGTAAGGGTTCGTAGCCTCGTCTTTTCAATCGGCTCAGTGTTATGGTTGTACACATAATCGGGCTTTGTGCTATGGTTACTGAGCGATAGCCGAAGTATTGCCCAGCCGCCCATGCGACTACGGCTCCATGAATAGGCATAGTAGGGGTTTACGCCTAATCTCAGAAGGTTTTTCCGCTCTTGTTCCGGCTTTTTCCAGTCTTGTCAAATACAATACGTGATGAAGATGATGATAAAAGAATTGCGGAACAGACAATTCGCAATTTTTTAATTTTTTATTGCTAAACAATATAAAAAAATGTAACTTTGTTCTTTATATTATTTTAAACCTACCATTATGAAATTTGTTGATATAAAGAACGATATAGCCTTTCGCAAGATATTTGGAAATGAGAATAAAAAGGAAATTCTCATTTCCTTCCTTAATGCCGTGCTTGATTTTACGGGAGATAAAAAAATAAAAACAGTAACCATCCTAAATCCTTTTCAATTACCAGAACTTATTAAATATAAGACAACTGTTATTGATATAAAAGCAACAGACCAATCCGATCATTTTTATATAATAGAAATGCAAGTAGCTGATAAAGGAAATTTTGATAAACGCATTCAATATTATTCATCAAAAGCATATAATGCCCAAATAATTAAAGGTGAGGATTATCATTTACTTAAACCGACAATTTTTATCGGTATTCTAAATTTCAATTTTTTAGAATCCATAACATATTTAACAAAACATATTATTTGTAATCCAGAAACAAAGGAACAAGTATTAAAAGATTTGGAGTTCAATTTTATTGAATTATTAAAATTTAAGACAAAAATTGAAGATTGCAAAACTCTTGTAGATAAGTGGATTTATTTCATTAAAAACGCTGAAGATTTAACTGTCGTTCCCAATAATTTAGACGATAATGGATTATCAGAGGCATACAATGATGCAAACCAAATGTCGTGGACACCACAGGAATTGGAATTGTATGATTATGCAAAAATGAGAGAGCGTGATGAGTTTGAGGAACTGGAAAAGGCAATTGAAAACGCAATAATTAAAAAAGAAAAAGAAACTGTAAAAAAACTTTATCAAAAATCAATATCATTATCGGATATTGCTGAAATAACTGATTTACCTCTTGAACAGATAAAAGAAATTTTACAAATAGCTGATTAATAATGAAAAAACAATGCCACTAACATGCCACAGACCGGCAACAAGCAAAAATTCTTTTTATTTTTTTTATTGGCCTTTTGCTTTCTGCGGCTGTGGCTGGTCGTTGTGGCTCAAAGGTGGATACAAGATAAAAGGGCCCAAGATAAAAGGGTTATTGGGCATTTGACCGAACAGCTATCGTATAATATAAGCTCATATCGTATCATGATTTTCGGGTATTTATCGAATAAAACGAATCATATCGTATCAGATTGAAATAAAAGTGATATACTTGAAGTATGGAAAATAAGGTACATACCTTTTCACTCAACATTGATTGGGAACTTATCCTACTGATAAGCCAAATTGACCGTTTTTATGCTTCATGGACTACGATAGAAAAGAAAGAAGGACAAAGTTTGAAAAACTTGCACAATATTTTAATGAAATATAGCAAGAAAGACGAATGGCATAAAGGTAACCACAAACAACATAGTAATGCTGTAGAAGCCAAACTTCCCGATGGAACCAGACAGATAATATTTCAGACCACAGAAGCAGAAGTGGTGCAAATGCAATCTCAAAGGTATTTTATTGAACGAGCGTTTCAAGAAAGTAAACAAGAGTTGGGAATGTCAGATTATCAAGTAAGAGGATGATTAGCATGGCTACACCACACAGCCCTTGTAATGATGGCTTTACAATTCATTTTGCGCGAAAAATTATTAAACAAGGAAACCATGCCACTTTTATCGACAAGAGATGTCAAAGAAATTTTGATAATGAAACTTGCAAAAAAGAAGAAAACAATGAAAGATGTGTTGAAGCAAATCTTTTGCAGGCATAGGAAAAGGTCTGCTTCAAAATTCAAAAGTAGAAAAATAAATTTGCAAATTTAAATGTGCCAATGTAGAATTAGAATTACCATAATAATTTGCATTTTTGCATTTCTTATAACTAGCCATACTTTATTTATACAAGTATAGCGATATATAACTTCAATCATTTACTATTACAAAATGAATAAAAATATCTTTATATTAACAGGCTTCTTTGGCTTATTGATCGTTATAATAACCCTATCAGAGTTTCCGATGTACATGGCAGCAGGTGCAGCACCTCTGTTTAGCGATGAAGTGAATTTTACAAAATTCGTTGAAGATTCGTATCAGTTTTTTTTACTTAGGATCTTTTTAGATATATTTCTCTGTGTTTTCTATATTACTTTTTTAGCAGGTTTACGACAAATTTTTATAAAAGCCAAATCCGAGCTTGAATGGATTGCGACTCTACTTTTTGGAGCAGGTGTGGCTTTGTCCACATTGACTTTGGTGGCAGATTCAATGCAAGCGGGAGTAGCATTAAGTGTAGTCGAAAATAATTCTAATCCTTCTGTTATTAGAGCTTTAACCCAAGGTTATTTGCTTTTGTATGGTTCAGTAGGATGTAGCTTGATTGCTTTAATTTCTTTTACTACTGGTTTTCTTATAATAAAAAGCAGAGCCATACCAAAATGGAGTGGATGGATTGCGTTAATTGTTGGTTTACTGAATGTATCAATGATACCATCTTTGTTTGGCGGAAACAGTCCCCGAAATTTTTATTCTGCTGCTGGATGGGGGGTAGCTGTAGTCGCAACATTTCCATGGGTTATTTGGATTGGTATCGCAAGTATTTTACTATTATCTAAAGGCTTTTTTCCAAGCAAACTGGATAATAAAATTTAAAAAACCATTACGAACTTCAGAACTCCAGAAACAACACAAACTACCTTATTGCGATAAGATTGCGAAAAAGTTTCAACAGTTTTGTTTGTGAATAGACTTTTATAAACTCCTTATATTCAAACATCGTCACAGGAGTTCTGAAAACCTTTGTTTTAAGATCTATATTCAATATGTTTATCATGGATTATCATATATTTTTACTTACCCTAAATTTTTATGACGTACTAAGTCCAGAAAAAATTAATTGTCTGTTTTCGAATTGTTGAATTTTGATATTCTCGAAATTTTTCATCGTTTCCAATAAAAGAGGTAGGTCTCTTTTTTTCTTCAAAGATACAAAAATTTTGTTCCCATCAATTTTAATCGTCCCGCTGTTTTGTATAAATTTTTCATAAATTTTTATTGAAGTACAATTAGTTCTACTTTGGTAAATTACAATATACAATGATTATTAAATTTCTTTAATAACCACAACCATCAAACTAAGGGGGTAAATCGTTGGTTGTCAATAACCCTCCCCTTAATCCCCTCCCAAGAGGGGAAATTAGCTTTGATCAAGTAAACTTTTAATTCTTATTGGTTCGTTTGAGCTAATTCCATTTCGTTCGCGGAAATGATTTGCTTTTTTTTGAATGACAATTCTGTCATTCATGTGTTTGCATTAATTTGGTTACTTTAAGATAATTTTTTTACAATTGCTTTAAATTGTACAATGGTTTCTAAATCGTTTTTCAGCAATTCCATCAGTTCTAAAGGCGCATATCAAATTTTCTTTTACATTCTTTTCATCCTCTTCAAAAAATTCAGCAACATCAACCCCAAATAAATCACTTAATCTGTAAAGAATTTCTAAAGGAATTAGCTTTATCAGTTTAAATTTCTGGGAGTGTTTGCACATTTCAGGTTTAAAAGATTATTTAATTTTTTTCATTGGTCTTTTTAAACCTAAAAATAGCAAACCTGTTTTTAATTTTACCGGCATTCTATCACGCTCGAACTTTGAGTGCTAACTTTCAGGCCGACTGCCATGCACAAGCGAAATATGGTGTTCAGTTTTTTTTACTTTTTGTCTGACAAGGTCATACCCAGTAATTATTTTTCTGGAAAGAAAATATCTTCTAAAGATTTATTTACACCCGGTGCGCCCATAAGCGGAACGTTTCTTTTTGTCATAACATTACCCAAGTTTGTAACAGCATCTTTGCTAAGCTCTTTCAATTCGCCTGCGCCTAAAGCATAAAGTAATGATTTTGCAGTACTTTCCAGAAGTTCTACTGTCATGGCAGTCCAGTAAATATCGCCACGGGTCATTGTTACGAGACCATGATTCTCCATGATAAAGCTGTCGTATTTTTGAAGATAGGGAGAAAAGTTTTTCGCCAATTCTTCTGTAAGAGGTTCGCCATAAGGTACGACTGGTACAGGGCCTACTTCCGTTGTAGTTTCAGGGTAAAATGGACGCATTAGCCAGTTTTTTCCTTTCATGATGGCCATAGCACAAACTGCAGGTGGATGGCAATGCAAAACAGAGGTAATATCTGGCCGCTCATTAAAAAATTTAACATACATGGGAGTTTCACCCGTAGGACGACGTTTTCCTTCGACTACCTTACCCTGTAGATCAATAAAAACAACATCTTCTGTTTGTACATCACCTTTGTTTAACATGGTGGGGGTTATTAAAATTAGATTTTCTTCTAATTTCCATGCCAAATTTCCTCCAAAGGAGGTAACATACATATTTCTTGCAAGACGATGACAAACTCTTACAAAGGTTTCTACCTCTAATGCATACTTCTGCGATAAGCTCATAAAATCAAGTGTTAAGATATTGAATATTTTTTGGAACTCTTTCTGGGGCAAAACTAAAACGAATTTCTTTATTTCAAGCAGAATAAAACGCCCAAATTCTCCAATAAATTAGCAAATGATTCATGTTTTTATGCAATTTCTTAATAATTTTTTACCAATTCATCTACGCCATTGAGGATGTAACTGGGTCGATAAGCAAATTGCCTTATATTTTCCATTGTGCTTATTCCACTAAGTACAAGAACTGTTTCAATCTCCGATTCTATTCCTGCAATAATGTCGGTATCCATCCGATCACCAATAATGACAGACTCTTCGGGTTCTGCACCCAATTTTTTCAATGCATTGCGCATCATGAGCGGATTAGGCTTGCCCAAATAATAAGCTTGGTGACCCGTTGAAAGTTCTATCGGAGCAATGAGTGCTTTGGTTGCTGGTGCAATTCCTTTTTCTACAGGGCCCGAAATATCCGGATTGGTACCTATGAGCGCTGCGCCGTTCAATACAAGATTTACGGCATGGGTTATTTTATCGTAATTGTAATTTCGTGATTCGCCAACAATAACGTAGTCAGGGTTTATTTCATTCATGGTGTATCCCACGTTATACATGGCGTTGATCAAACCTGCTTCACCTATAATGTAGGCACTACCGTTGGGCTTCTGGCTGGCTAAGAAAGTTGCGGTAGAAAGAGCGCTGGTATAAAAACAGTTTTCGTCAACCTGTATCCCAAGGCGTGAAAGTTTTTCTTGCAATTCACGCGGACTTCTTTCACTCGAATTGGTCAAAAATAAAAAACTTTTGTTTTCCGAAACCAGCCAATCAACGAATTCTTTTGCTCCCGGTAGCAATTTATTGCCATGGTATATCACGCCATCCATGTCGGATATAAACGCCTTTTTCGATCTGATTTTTTCAATGATATTCTCCATAATTGTATATTTTTTTCGGCCTCAAAGGTACAAAATTATCCTCGAATATAGCAATATTTGTCACTATTGTATCTTTAACAATAAATTGCGCGAACGACATCCACATCTAACGGAATCGCATTTTCACTTTGTGGAAGGACATTTTCAACTTGCGGTATGTCATTCTCAATTTACAGAACGACATTCTCAATTTACAGAACGACATTCTCAATTTGCGGAACGCAATTCTCAATTTGCGGAACGCAATTCTCAATTTGCGGAACGCAATTCTCAATTTGCGGAACGCAATTCTCAATTTGCGGAACGCAATTCTCAATTTGCGGAACGTCACCCTCGATTCCCGGGATGACACTTTCGATTCCCGGGATGGCACTTTCGATTGGCGGGATGACACTTTCGATTGGCGGGGATGACGCTTTTGATTCCCGGGATGGCACTTTCAATTGGCGGGATGGCACTTTCAATTGGCGGGATGACACTTTCGATTCCGGGGATGGCATTTTTGATTTGCGGGATGGCACTTTTGATTTGCGGGATGACGCTTTTGATTCCGGGGATGGCACTTTTGATTTGCGGGATGACGCTTTTGATTCCCAGAACGTCACTTTTACATACATAATGGCATTTTTGACTGCCAAAATGGCATTTGGTATTCGCAGGATGGATTTTTGTTTGATTGAGTGCCTTGATCTAAGGTTTGCAAGCATAAATTAGAAAAATGCTACATAATTAGTTTGCGCTGTTTCCGGAGTTCTGATATTGCATCGTTATCAGTTATAAAAAAGGACGATAGATAAAAAATTGAAAAATAATAATAAATTTGCGACTTATAAACTTTGATCTACTATGAATAAAGAAGAAGCCAAAGAAAAAATTAAATTATTAATTGAAAAATTCAGTTCGCAAATTGATTTTTATAAATCTTTGAATTACAACGAAACACAAACAAGACAAGATTTTATAAATCCTTTTTTTGAAACACTCGGCTGGGATATTGACAATAAAAAACAACAATTAGAAACATACAGAGATGTAAGACACGAAGACAGAATTAAAGTCAATGGTCACACAAAAGCACCTGATTATTCATTTAATATTGAAGGAAAACGTAAATTTTTTGTTGAAGCTAAGAAGCCAGCAATTCCGATAAGAGAAAATTCAGAACCCGCTCTACAAATTAGAAATTACGGTTGGAATGCAAATTTAAGCATTTCTGTTCTTACAGATTTTGAAGAGTTCGCAATCTATGATTGCACAAAAAAGCCGAAAAATACTGAAAATGCAAACGCAAAGCGTTTAAAATACATTTATTATACAGATTATTTAAAAAATTTTGATTTCATTTACGATACATTTTGTTTTGAAAATGTATTAGCTGGAAGTATTGAAAAATTTGCAAAAAGTAAAATTAATTTCAAAACAGCCGAACCTGTTGATAAAGAGTTTTTAAAATCCATTGAAAGTTGGCGTGAATATTTAGCAACAACGATTGCTTTGCGAAACAATGATTTAGAAGAAGAAGACATAAATTTTTCTGTTCAACAAATCATTGACAGAATAGTATTTTTAAAAGTTTGCGAAGACCGTAAAATTGAAAAAGAAAACAACCTGTTTAAACTTCTAAAATCGGGAGATTATTATCAAAATTTATATCATTATTTTCAAATAGCAGACCAAAAATATAATTCTGGATTGTTTGATTTCAAGAAAGATACAATTACAAAAAACTTAGAAATTGATAATAAAGTTATTAAAAACATAATAACAGAACTCTATGGTAAGACCAAAGAAAATGAGAAAGAATACGGTTATAATTTTGCGATAATTCCTGTTGAAATTTTAGGTTTAGCTTACGAACAATTTCTTGGCAAAGTAATAAAATTGACATCAGCTAAACACGCCCAAATCGAAGAAAAACCAGAAGTAAGAAAAGCAGGTGGAGTTTATTACACACCTGAATATATTGTTGATTTCATAGTTAAAAATACAGTTGGAAAAATAATTGAGAATAAAACACCTGAAGAAATCAGTAAAATAAAAATTCTTGACCCTTCGTGTGGTAGTGGTTCATTTCTACTTGGTGCGTATCAATATTTATTAGATTATCATTTAAAATATTACAATAAAAATCGTTCAAAATTAAAACTAAAAGAAAATCCAATAACGGCAGACGGAAATTTAACAAGTAAAGAGAAAAAGGAAATTTTATTGAATAATATTTTTGGAGTTGACATTGATACACAAGCAGTGGAAGTAACAAAATTAAGTTTGCTTTTAAAAGCATTGGAAGGTGAAACAGAAACATCAATTCAAACATCATTGCAATTATTTAACGAACGAGTTTTACCTACAATTGATAACAATATTCAGTGCGGAAATTCTTTAATCTCCACTGATTTTTATGATACAGGCTTATTTTTAACACCAAAAGAAGAACGAAAAATAAATGTTTTTGATTGGAAAACTTCCTTTTCCGAAATATTTAATAAAGGTGGTTTTGACTGTGTTATAGGAAATCCGCCTTATGTAAGAATTCATACTATCGATGAAAATAGTATAAATTACTTTTTAAAAAGTTATAAACTTGCACAAAAGCAATTCGACTTATATAATATTTTCATTGAAAAATCTTTTAAAATTGTAAAACAAAGTGGACTTTTTAGTTTTATAATTCCAAGTTTATTTATAAAAGGAGTTCAATATGAAAACTTACGAAAATTAATGAATGAAAATTCAGAAGAGTTTTTATTGAAGGAATATGGGGACGGAGTTTTTGAACAAGTAAAAATGCCTACTTGTATATTTATTTCAAAAAAAGGTGTTATAAAAAATGAAAGAAATTATTTTCAAAATAAAAGTAATTTGTTTAGTAAAATTGATACAAGAAATTTAGAAGCTTTAACAAAAATAACACGAGGTATTGAAATAGGACGAGATAAACTTAAACAAAGTGGAGAGATATTATGTATAACAGGAGGTGATATTGATTGTTACAAAATAAAAAATACCCATTTTATTGACAAAATAGTATTTGATGAGTATAATAAGAAAAATATTTTTCTACCTAACAGAATAATAGTTAGAGAAACAGGAAATAAATTTTTTGCAACAATAGTAAAAGAAAATTTAGTAACCACAAGAAGTATTTATAATCTTAACATTACCGATAAAACAACAAAACCTCAGTTTTTATTAGGAATATTAAATTCAAAATTATTCGATTTTTATTTTAAAGAATTTATTGCACCTGATACAAATATTTTTCCGAAAATTAGAATTGCTCAATTAAAACAAATACCAATACCTCAAATAAATATAGATGATATTGTTAAAAAAGAGCAACAGAATAAACTTATTAAATTTGTTGACAGTCAATTAGAATTAAATAATAGATTACAAATTACAAAATTAAATTCTGAAAAAGAACAACTACAAAGAAGAATAGAACACACGGAAAATGAGATAAATAAATTAGTTTATAGTTTATTTGAAGTTTCAGAAGATGAAATTATTAATATTGAGAATTAAAACATTTGAACTATAATTGACAAGTTTAGCATTTTTAAGGACAAAAGTAGAAAATTGAAACGATAGTGCGTACACTCACGCAACTACGCATCGTTGTTTTTCGCTACTTGTGGTCTTAAAAGAGAAAAATAAGCAAAAACTTAAGAATCTATTGAAAAAATGTTTAATTTTGAAAACGAATTGAACTAAATGTAGAAAACAAAAGCAATTCTTTAAAAACATTTAACCTGTTCCCTTTATTAATCTATAATGTAGAGTATATTAGAAAGATTTTTGAAAACCCTTATTTAATTTTTGAATTAGATTCAGAAAAATCTATATTCGTTTACACTTGGAAATCAAAAAGTGAGGAACTGTCTTTAGAAGATTTTCTTGTAGAAAGTAAAAACCTAGTGCGAAGCATAATTGTAGAAATCGTGTCTTGCGTTATCGGTATAGACACCGATTTCAAATTTCCGATTATGCCGGAGGTTCAAGTAGAAATGAATAAAACATTTCTTTCGGAGATCAATAAGACGACCATTAAAAAAGTGGCTCATGTTCAAAGCAAGGAAGCAATAACCCAATTAAGCATTGAGCAGTTATTCGACGAAAATACAAATAAAACGTACGAAGATAAATATTTCGATAATATACAGGATGCCCTTAAATGGTGCAACTCATGATCTACAAAGCGAAAATGAAATGATCAACCATTGAATTTCCCCTGCTCCATGTACTCCATCAATTCCGATAATTGCTCCCTGAGAGGTTTCACGACCAATTGCGGAACGAGTCTTCGGTCGAAAGGATCAGGTGTTAGATGTCTTTCTATGTTAAAGTTGGTTTTAAAAATGATCTGAAACAAACACAACATCTGATATTTGGTGTAGTATTCCCGTGTTCCTGCTTGTAAGAGAATACAATTTTTTTCTGTCAAATCTTCAACAATTAATAAATCTTCGACCAATTTGCACCATTCGAGGGTTGTGATTCCATTCCAAAGATGGTTATCGTATCCCAAAAGCTTATTTTCAGGCTCGTTTGACAAAAACCAACCTAATAATCCGGCAGGATGATCAGAATTATCGGGTCCTATGATCGAAACCCTGAGAATGATCGTATTTTTTCGGTTCATGAGGGCAACTTCTCCCAATCTTTTAGACCAACCATAGGAATCTGTTGCAAAATGCTTATGATCTGTCTGATAAGGAGCTGAGGATACCCCGTCAAATATACAATCGGTACTTGGATGAACCAAGGTTTGGGTGGGAAGCAAACATTCTGCCAGTTGTAAAGGAAGAATGCTATTGCTCCAAAATAACTCAGCATCTTCTTCTGTCTTTTGCTTGATTTTGCCTATACAGTTGAAAACAATTGCATCGGGGATTTCCTGAATTGCATCTATGAAGCTTTCTTTTTCAGCAGCATTGAACCTATAAGGAATAGTGTGTACTGAGTACGCACGTGAGGAAAAGTAGGATTTCACCATTTGACCCAACATTCCTTTGTGACCTAATACAATGACAGGACGACGATTCATAATCTTTTGTTTTATTTGTTTGTTATTGCTTTATTTATTTTATCGAACAGGCTCCCTTCTACTGGCCTGAAATGAATTCTAAAACATCACGTTACCATTTTGTTATTCTTCTTGTCAACATTGAAGGTTCTTGAGGCCAAGGAAATGTATCCCATACTGGATTAATCGTATAGCGGTATCTGTCCTCTAAGGTAGAACACTTTGCTTTCCACCACATCCAATGCAATTTAGAATGAAGAATCCCAAATGAATAATTGTCTTCAATATCATATCCAAAAAATTGATTCGTTATTACGTACTTATAATTCGCTAAAAATTTCACAAGTCTTTTTGCATCTGTAGGTTTGCTCGATTTTTCCCTTATTTGTTGAAGAATTGTTTTTTCGAGCAGCTTCATTTCTTTGAAAGCAATAAAAAGAAAATTACCGCTTCCACAAGCTGGGTCAAGAACTTTGAAGTTGCATAGTTCTTCAAGCAATTGATACAATTCGTTGAGGGTTTCAGCATTGTCAATTTTTTCTAACCAAGGCTGCACAATTACAGGAACAACAATTTTCTTTATGTCTATTTCGTGCGTATAATGTGCTCCTAATTTGTGTCTTTCCTTCGTGTCTAATGCAAATTCAAACAAAGATCCGAATATGACCGGATTTATTTTCCTCCAATTATAAGATGCTGCCTGATCAATTAATGTAAGTTCTTGTTTTGTTAGTTCTATTGGATATATTTTATCAAATAAACCACCGTTAAAATAATCTACATCTTTATACATGCCGCCGCTTACAGTACCTTGGGTATTCATTGCCGTAAATAAACCACTTATCAAATCGTACGATTTTGTAACAGCATCAGGGCCTTCGCCGGGTTCTTTCAATAAATCTTTTATTAATCTTGTGAATATATGATTGGGAAGTAATTCAACATCTTCTGCAAACATTGTTAAAACCATTTGCATACAGTATTTTAACGCAACCTCAGGGGCAATCCGTTTAGCCATTGAGCGATAAATAAAAGATACAAAATAGGCGGCTTTTTCTGTAACTTCTATTTTGTTGTAATTAAAAATTGGATTTCGTGGTTTGGGATACATGAAAGCAAAAGCCTCACATTTCTCATCGAGTTGCTCTATGTTAACTTTTTCAAGGGGTTCGTAAACCTCAACGTTTAAATCGTAAATCCAAAACTCATCAAAATTGCATAAAATTACATATTGTGGGCGATTAGAAACCAATCGCATCCAATAATCGAATGCTTGTTGATAGTGTACAGATAAATCAGCATTGCGTTTTTTCATTTCAATCAACACAATGGATTTCCACACCAAATCCGCAAATCTTGTTGAATTTTTTTTGTCGTCTTTTATTCTAAATTCACAATTTGCTCCAGCACTCTTTAATCCATTAGGGTAACCCAGCGCTAAAAAAAAATGGTCGAGAAAGATTTGGGCGTCACCTTTTTCGTCACCTTTGATAAATTCCTTCACGTATTTCTGAAATGCTATAAAATCCGGTTTCTGCATTAGTGAGTCATTTTTGAATTAATAGCAATATTAGACTTTATTTTTCAAATAACTAAATCGTGTTGTTCTGTTTTATGTTCTATATTCATTTCTTTGGGAATTCAACAGACCAATTTCACTTTCAAAATTAATATATGGTGCGATTTGATGCAAATTTTCTATCCATTTATTTATTTTTTCACAAAATGAAATATGCTCAGGGGAATTAGGATAGCTTGGTCGATGCGCCAAAGCCTTCATAATTCTATCTATTTCAGGAAGCGTATTTTTTGAATCTTCGGAAATGAGTGAATCTATAAAATTCATCCAAATGTAGTCGATAGCCTGTTCGTTGGGGTGCAACATATCTTTTTCGTAAAAACGATAATCGCGCAAATCATCCATCAGAATTTCGTAGGAAGGAAAGTAGAATACATCGGGATTTGACGAAATAATTTGGTGAATCGCTACGATTAGACTTGCTTTGCTCAGCATGTTTCCTTCAAAACCATCTTTCAGGTGACGAATCGGACTAACCGTGAGAATGATTTTCATTGCAGGATTAAATTTCTGCAAAAGCCCAATGGTTTCCTCAATACAAAGTTGAATTTGAGCAACATTCAGGCATTGATGTATAAATTCGCTGGCTGGTATTTTATGGCAATTGGAAACCGTTTCTCCATTTGATTTCAAGTTATAAACCCTTGCAGTGCCATACGTTATTAATACTCTGTCTGTGTATTGTAAAAAATGATTAGCTCCGACAATCGCCTGGTTTATTTTCGACAAACAATCCTGTGCATTCATAGAAGAAAAATCGCTATGATGATACCAGCTCGAATAAATACCTTGGTGAAAGATCAAATCCGTTTCACCAAAATGCTTTTTCTGACCTAATATTCTGACAGAATTAAAGATCGAAACCGGGTTGTATAAAGTACCGAACGGATTTAATAAAATATTGAACTTTAAATTCTTCAATCTATTGCCTATATGATTGGCAAAACAAGAGCCTAAACTCAGAATTTGATTCTTGTGATCAAGCTGAACGTTTGAACGTGATGTTTTGATTACAGTTCTAAAGCTATGATTTACCAGTTCCTTTGTCAATTACTTTTTTGTTTTGTGATGTGATTTGTCAGTTTTTCTATTTCTGATTTGTATATTACAGAATTTGAGTAGGTGTTTGGGTCTTTATAAGTATTGTTAAGTTTTTCAAGCTCATCATAGCATTCTTCCTTGAATTTAAAGTCATTTTCAATGGCTTCAATTTCTGTTTCGATAGCAACTAATTTGTCTGAAATTTTCAATGATTTTTCTATTGAGCTGACATCGTCGTCCATTTGGCTCAAGCGTTGAAGGTGTTCATCTAAGTATAACATTTTTTCATCCTCAAGTTTTTGCTGAAGTAGCTTTTCTTTTGCTTCAATCGATTTTTTAAGATTTATTGTGTAGTCCTCTATTAAAGATTCGAAAAAAACAAGTTTTGATTTTTGCAATGATATTTGGTTTTTGTAACCCGCCACAACTTCATCGATCTTCACCAAAAGTAAATGCCCAATATGTATGTTCTCATTCAACTTTTTAATGTTCTCATACTCTTCTACCTCTTTGTACCAATATTTGGGTGGAACCTTAAAAACTTTTTTTATAGCATCATTGGCCCAAGCACGTAGCTGATTAATTTCATCTAAGGTGGTATTTTTATCTTTTTCGCATTTCCAAATTGAATTCCTTATCCTATCCTCCAGAGAAAGGTTTTCATCATTGCTTTCGGCAAGATCTTCGGGCTTCTTTTTTTCTTCGGGCTTCTTCTTTTTGAATATTTTTTTTAAAAAAGTGGACATCTGAATTTAAATCTTATGTTTCGAAAATCTTTTCTTTTTACAAATATAAATATAATAATTGATTTTTATGGAGTCAGTAAATAAAAATTACAATTAACGAAAAAATCATTTGAAATCACACATTTTAGTGTACAGGCTCGGATTCGCTTAATGGTTATGAAACAACAATTCAAAATGATTTACTTACCATTTCGTTTCATCATAAGAAATTAAATAGGTCGAAATCATTATTCCATTGATGTTCTCAATTATATCTTTCACACTCGCTTGATATTGAATATCGTTAGGACAAAAAACAAGATAAACACCCT
>Ga0316607_1000174_pt1 | contig 26579 bp, 24 predicted proteins | sample MIS2016062E_MG_FD_207674 | JGI IMG/M metagenome (GOLD analysis project Ga0316607, IMG submission 207674) | Microbial mat bacterial communities from Middle Island sinkhole, Lake Huron, Michigan, United States - MIS.2016.062E | ecosystem: Environmental > Aquatic > Freshwater > Lake > Sediment...
GCGTTTTAAATTGGGAATTAGGGCAACCTGTGAATCGGTTTGCTTCGGTGTTTGAAAATCAGAGTTTTTTCATAGCACAAAAGGAATTAACGGCTGATGGTTGGCGGTTAGAATCTAACTCGGTGTTGCAGTTGTTAGAAAAATTGCGAAAAGCTGGTACACCGCTAGGGGAATATGTTAATGGCAGATTTTATCACGGTATTAAAACAGGTTTTAACGAAGCATTTGTCATAGATTGCAATACACGAGACAGACTCATCGCAGAGCATCCTAACTCAGCAGAAGTAATCAAACCATTCTTAAGAGGTAGAGATGTAAAGCGTTGGTGTGCGGATTTCGCAGAACAGTATATTATATTCGCAAAGCGCGGATTTCCTGTCGATAAGTATCCAGCAATACAAGCTTACTTAGAACAATATCGAAAAGAGTTATCAGCGCGTGCAACGATTCATACACATCCTTGGTACGAACTTCAACAACCACAAGAGGGTATCTGGCAAGAATTTGAGCAGCCTAAGATTGTTTATCAGGAAATTGCTACTTATCAGGCTTTTGCTTGGGATTCACAAAAATTATATACAAATAATAAAATATTTTTCATTCCTAACTCAACGTACTATCTTTTATCAATTCTTAACTCGCAGATTACTTGGTTTTTTCTTGATCGGATAGTTGGCAAAATGGCAGGTGGGACTTATGCACTGCAAAGCATTTATACTTCTCAAATTCCCATTCCTAATGCACAGCCACAGGAAAAATCAGCTATTGAAACCCTAGTTAATTACATAATCTACCTCACCGCCGAACTCAAAGACATTCCTAGTCATGGCGAAAGAATGGTAGCAACAGCAGAAGACAAACTGATGCTGAGTTATTTTGAGCAAATTGTCGATGCACTGGTAATGGAGTTATATTTACCGGAAGAATTGCACAGCCATGACAAATACTTCATGCGTCACGTTTTATCGGAAAATCTGCCCGCGTTTGATACCCTCAAAGGTGACAAAATGAACGCTCTGAGACAAATATTTAAACGATTATTTAACTCGGAGCATCCGATTCGTGCCAACATTTACTTTTTGAATAGTTTAGAAGTCGTCCGTATTATTAGAGGTTTAGAAACACGGTAGGGACACGGCAATGCCCATTGGTGTCAACTTAACGTCAAACCCATTCACAGACTGCTGTTTGACCATTAAACTTAGATCCCCCCTAGCCCCCCTTAAGAAGGGGGGGACAAGAGATTATTCAAAGTCCCCCTTCTTAAGGGGGATTTAGGGGGATCAAGACTCAGCTAAAAGCGAGATTTATCAAGGGTTTGAGCTTAAGTTGACACCAATTCGCAATGCCTTGTCCCTAGGAGGATTGAACGATAAGTAGGTGTACCTCATAACAGCGGTTTCCCCCACCAAATTAAACCCGATGAGGCGTAATCGGAATCTCAATCATCAACTCACAATCCTCAAGGGGTGCAGAAGTACAACTCAAATTACCATCGTGAGACTTAACCACAATAGAATGAGAAATAGACAACCCTAAACCAGTACCAGAACCCACAGGTTTAGTAGTAAAGAAAGGATCAAATTAAACTGCCACTCAATCTTTTGACAAGGCGACTCAACATAACACGCCCCACACAACCGAATCGGTTCCAACTTCATCCCCCCAGTCGGCGGTAATATTTCCTGTATGCGATCGCGAATTTGGGCGAGTTCCCTTAACCACCTGATACTTCAAATGCTCAAAGGCTCTGAATTACCTCCTGCTTAAGCTTTGCTTAATCTGAGAGTTCAGTCACTATCTCCTGAACATCAGCAGAGCTAGCAGTTTCAACTATTGCAACTGTTCCAAGGCATCCCGCACGTCAACCAGATGATTGTTAAATACTTCTAACGCGGCATCCAAAATCTTGAAAATCGCCCGGTCACGAATGGAATAGAACACAAAGTTGCCCTGTTTGCGACTTGTCACCAAATTCCTGCTTCGCAACAAGGCTAATTGCTGAGAGATAGACGAAGGCTCTATTTCCAGCCACTCAGCGATTTCGTTGACGCTGCGCTCTCCTGTTCGCAGGGCATCTAGAATCTGAATCCGCACTGGATTAGACAACACCTTGAACAAATCTGCTTTAAAATCGCTGGGTTTCAAGGGCATTCTATTACCTAAGTATCTTCCAAGCTTTTCAGTCACCTTAACATTCCGGTGTTCTATCATACAAGTGGTGGTCACAGATGACGATCCGATCGAGCGCACTTTAATTAGGAATAAAATCGAATAGGACTGTTTTAACTATCTACGAGTACCCACTGCTGGGGGTTAATCCTCATACATGACAGCTATTGCAGCAGCGACGTAGAAATTCTCTGGTCGATTGCTGCTTGCCATACTCTAGCACGAGTGTTAATCTATATGCAAGACTTTGAATATTCTTAGATATACTAGAAATTCAAAGACATCAGGAGATTTTTGGAACTCAATGACAGTAGCAAACGGTTTCATGGGTGGTCTGAGGTTTTGGTTCGATCGCACCTTTGCTCATTGGCGAGGTGATTTGACTGGTGGGCTGACTGCCGCCGTGGTTGCCCTTCCTCTCGCCCTGGCGTTTGCTGTGGCCAGTGGTGTCGAACCTAAAGCCGGACTCTACACGGCAATTGTGGCGGGCATCGTGGCGGCGGTATTTGGTGGTTCCCCGGTGCAGATTACAGGGCCTACCGGAGCGATGGCCGTAGTCCTGATTGGGATTGTCACCCAGTATGGTATCGAGAAGGTGTGGATTGCCGGGGTAATGGCAGGAATTATTCAAGTTGCCCTGGGCGTTGCCAAACTAGGTAGACTGGTCAAGTTTATTCCCTATCCAGTCACAGCAGGTTTTACCAACGGCATCGCTGTGATTATTTTTTGCGGACAGTTGAATAATTTATTTGGGTTGCAGTTGCCCCGTAGTGAACATTTTTTACCGGGAATCTGGCAGACTTTTACCCATTGGGAAGGATTAAACCTTGAGGCTGTCGGGTTGGCAACTGTGGTGATTCTGACCAAGCTATTTTGGACAAGGATTACAACCGCTATACCGGGTTCATTGGTAGGGTTGGTGCTGGCAACGGCGATCGCCTCTTTCTTTCACCTCGATGTTCCCACCATTGGTTCTATCCCACAATCGTTGCCGATGCCCCAAGGGATTCCCCACGCCAATGATTTTAGGGTGATCCGAGAATTGATTAATCCGGCATTAGCCTTAGCCGCATTAGGCAGCATTGAATCGCTCCTATCTGCTGTGGTTGCCGATGGTATGACTGTTAGCGAGAAACACAACAGCGATCGCGAACTGATTGGTCAGGGCTTGGCCAACATTGTGGTACCATTCTTTGGCGGTATTCCAGCAACGGGAGCGATCGCCCGTACAGCAGTGAATGTGCGATCGGGCGGCAAAACCCGGTTGTCTGGAGTCATTCACGGGGTTGCACTGGCAATGATCGTTTTGACATTAGCACCTTTAGCCGCTCAAGTTCCCCTGGCAGCATTAGCAGGAATTTTGATGGTGACGAGTGTGCGGATGATTGAGTGGGAAGCGATCGGCTTACTGATGCGGGCAACCTACTCTGACTTCAGCGTCATGATGCTCACTTGGATGGTCACCATTCTGTTTGATTTGGTGCTGGCGGTGGAGATCGGGCTAATTGCTGCTGGGGCGTTATTCATTAAGCGCATGAGCGATCTCAATTTGGCGAAAATCCCCGAAACAGAAGCCTTTCCGCCCGGTGTACCCCTGGAATTGAGCAAACAAATTGCCGTTTATCGGGTTGATGGGCCTGTATTTTTTGGGGCAGCAGAGCGGTTTGTTACCTTCCTGCGGGATGAACCTGAAGTGAAGTATCTAATTTTGCGGATGCGGTTCGTACCCAATATGGACACTACTGGAATCGTGGCCTTGGAAGACATCTATCGCGATTTGAAACGACATGACTGTCGCCTCCTTTTGACTGGCTTACAGCCGGAAGTTCAAAACTTGTTAGAACGCACCGGATTGCTGGACAAAATTGGTAAAGAAAACTGTTTCGAGACAACCGATGCAGCAGTTTGCGCGTTAACTCCAACGGCAATCAGTTGTCCTCTCTCTCCTCCATCAGTTAGTGTGCCTGAAGAACTGATTAAACGCTGAAAATGCCATTGCTACTTGCTTTCACCTCTTTTATTTATCATAGAATCCAACTCTTCACCAACCGTTCAACCGATGAAACTAGGAGCCACAATTAAGCAACTGTTGTCATCCTTAAATTGCGCTCGTCAACGTCCGCCTTGTCTTGGAGAAACTTACTAATGCATACATTTGACATTGAAATTATTGGCACTTATAACGAGAATTGTCATTTTATGGAGGACAATGTTTTAACGGCGATCGCTAAACTGGGCCTCACCGCAAAAGTTAACTGCATTGCAGATATTGAAGAAGTGAAACGACGCAGACTGCGCTGTACTCCAGCTTTAGTGATTGATGGCAGGATTGTGAGTCAAGGGCGGCAGGTTTCATCAAAAAAGATCCAATCCTTCCTTCGGGAATTGACTCATTTGTCCGATCATGGAGATTTTCTGAGTCGAATGTTTTAGGAGGTGAAGTATAGGGTTTCTCAATTATATGAATTACAAAAACGATCCCCCCTAACCCCTATTCAAAAGGGGGGCTTTTCCGGTTCCCCCCTTATTAAGGGGGGTTAGGGGGGATCAAGCTCCTGTACCTCAGCAGACAGAGAAATGCTATAGCAGATTCCACGTTTATGAAGTACACCCGCCTATCGTTCGATCCCCGTAGGGACACGGCATTGCCGTGTCCCTACACTTCATAAACCTGGAATACGCTGTATATTTGAGGTGTCAAAAAAAGTGCTACAATTTTTTTCTTACCGTTATCGATCGCCTAAAACCAGCGCTTTTTCAATTGCTTTAACTGCGATCGCCTCAAATTCTCCACCAACAGCCGCAACTGGCCCAAATTACCCATTTCACCCCCATACTTCCAGCGCACATAAGCCTGCGAAACCTCATCAATCACCTCAGATTCATCAGTTGCATGATTAGCGCGCATCGCCTCAGCATACTCCAAAGGCGTTTGAGCGCGAGGCTTCACAAATCCCTTACTCGCCAAATCCTTCAACATTTCCTGATAAACCCCCTCCACCGGTGGCAACTTCCTCAACCAGCGGCGGTAGCCCCACCCGCGCCACAGTTGCCAAATTAACCAACCAATAAAGCCAAATGCGATCGCACTAATTAAACCAGTAAATAACCCCACCCAGCCCTTAGCAAACTGCGCCAAAAACCAGCCCACAATCAAACTAATCCAGCCAATTACAAAACCGATCGCCGAATCCAGCCCGCTTCTCACAGGCGTTGGTAGCCAACCCGCTATCCACTTCCAAAACGATTCCAGCGCGCTAAAAGTCTGGTAATCTTCCACCGAAGCCGGAATCAAAGGATAACCAGGAATCGGATTAAAAGCAAACCAGCCATTCTTGGGAAAATATACCTCCGTCATCAAAAAAGCATCGGTATTTTTCACAATATACAAACCTGTAAACGGGTTGAATTCCCCCGTATCGAAACCACCAACCATGCGCGCCGGAATCCCGATCGACCTCAGCATAATTGTCAGTACCGTCGAAAAGTGATCTGGATATCCGCCTATAACTTTTTGGCCTGCCTGGGTTTTTTTATAGCCAAACAGAAAACCCTCGACTAAATCCTCACTTTCCTCTAAATAAGGCAAGGCTTTTTCAATTTTATAATTCGGGTTTTGCTTCAAATATTGAGCCAAATATAAAGCTTTTTCGTAGGGAGAATCGATCGGTCTATCAGACGTAGATACTCTCGTCCTTGCTAGCAATATTTCCTCAGTTTTTGCCCGCACCTTTTCAGCAATTTTCGGCGGCACATCTAAATAAAACTTGCGAATGTTTTTCGGGTAATTAGTACCAGTTTTATCCAACAAAGATCGATCGCGAAAAGGCACATCAGAAATCACCGTATAAGTCAAACCTTCCGCCAACTCCACAGGCGATCGCAAACCCCCCTCCGCATCAATTGCGACATCCGTCGTCGGAAAATACAGTTCCTTCGGCTTGTTTAAAGCCGGAATCAAATTCGGAAACTGAGCAACAATAGTATAACTTTGAATCACCTCTTGAGTGCGGGGCGCATTGGGATACGGATTCAGATAAAATTGATAAGACCACCTAGGTCTATTCACCTTTTGAGCTTGTTCGTTGCGAGAAATTTCCCAACCCTGACCGGTGTATTTATCAAACCCCAACACCCGCCAAAAACCCGCCGCTTGCGATCGCACCCGCATCACCACTTGAGGTTTCATCTCCCCCCGCAAATTTTGATTAATGCGCTGGTTGAAACCATAATAAAAAGTAGAGTCTACCTCTCCTGGCCCTTTGTCTAGGTTTCTCCCCCTTCCTCCGCCAGTTCCTTTTTGATTTCCCCCTCTGACATACCCCGGATTCAGAATGCTGCGTGAGTCAAAATCCCCCTGATATTTAATGGGAGCACTCACCGGAAATGTCCGCAACTGATAGCCAGGGAGGCGCGGCAAAAACGCAAAAATAGTCAGCCCCAACCCGACAATTATCAGCAACAGTAAGCCAAAATACTTGGGAGATAAAGTAGCCGCAAATAGCGACAGGCTTTCATTTTTCCCTTTACCTTCTACCTTCTGCTTTCTATCTTCTACCTTCTTGAGTCCCAAGCGCGATCGATAATCCAAAACCAAAGTCGGAAGCGCTAAAGCCAAAAACACCAACAGCAGCGGCCCAAAAGTCAAGGTTTGACTGAGAGTCGCCGCTACCCCCAACAAAATTAGCCCGATTACCATCGAGTAGCCCAAATCTTTGCGGCGTGGCAAATCGAAACTGTGTAGCACTTGAAGTTGAATTAACAGTTGCGCCAAAACTAACCGCGTATCGTTCAATTCTCCCACCAAGCGGTTAAAAAAAGCGAACAGCGCCACCAGCATTCCAATAGCTATGCAGAATTGAGCAGCTACATTGCGATCGCGCCGGCGGTACCAACTCCAAGTTGCCCCCACAATACTAACAGGCACTGCCCAAAGATTCAGGTTCTCTTCAACAGCAACATCCGTAGCCACAATTCCCACTATTACCAACAACTGAACTAGGATTCGCAGCAGTAAAGAATCCTCGATCACCGGCGGAGGCATTGCCTCAATCTGCTCCCACAGCTTACCAAAAACAGGTATATTTCGCAGGTTATCAGTTGTCATTTGCACCCATCCAACAATTTTAGATTTTAGATTTTAGATTTTAGATTGAATCCACAGATAAATCTGAGGCTTTTAACTAATCTCTAAAGTTTGTTGCTCTCGACGACTTTAGTCTGGGCATTGTGTTGATATTTGTGTGAGGTAACAACACAATTAAAAAACGCAGTTACTTAATTTATTCTGGCTTTTTTGTTCCTATTTTAGCCTGCAATTGTAGGACGAATAGCAAACATCAAAGGTCTGGTATCGAAGTTTTGGAACCGAACTTCTAGCGCATAAGTCTTGTGAGGTTGCGGGTCAAACAACTCCACACTTAAATGACCTGAATTCGGTCGCTGTGCAGTTGCTTCGGCATCCCCTCCCTTGAGTTCCAAACTTCCTCCCCCCGGAAATTGGCACTCTACTCTTAAAGATGGAATCGGCTGTTCTCTGTCGCCATTCGACAGGTATTGAGCCTTGAGAGTTAGGGAACCCAATCCAGTCAACCACTCCCGCGAAACCGGCGGCTGATTTATCGGACAATTCAAAGTTAGAGAATCAATAATTTCCCGCGCGGCCATCAGCGACAGCACCATTTGTTGGTCGGTTGTCGCCGCTTCGTAATTCGGAAAATCCTCTAAATCTAAAAGTCCCCGCAAAGCACCTCTAAGCACTAAACCAGCTAATTCGTTGAGTTCCTGAGACTGGCCCGGAAACAAGCTATCTACAGCCCGAACTAACTTCGAGCCTTCCCGCAGCGACGACATTACCAGTTCCTGACAAGGTTCTAGCAGTTGAGCAAAAACTCCTTGGGCGATCGGAATTGGCAGGCGTCCCCATCTGAGATTTTGCAGTTGGGGAGTCCAGATGTGCAGGGGGGGAACCCATCGGGGGGCTGCATCGTCTGGGTAATCGTGGTCGTAGCTTTGAATTTGTGTTTCCCAAGGAAACAGTGGCGGGTTTGATTCAATTTCGGCTTTAAGCCTCTGTTTTAATAAAGTCTGAAAACGATCTTGCACGGTCGGTATTTCTCCAAATGTCATCGGTTGTGCGACTGCATTGCTGTGCGGCCCCACTTCTGTATCGATCGGGTCTGGTTCGTCCCATTCCCAGTATTCCACCCCAGCATAATCTTCTGTATCGCCCCACTCTGCTGAGGGAGGCGGCTGGGTGAGGTTTTCCTCATTTCGGCTTAAGGCATTCTCAGGCGTCCGCAATATCCAGTTCAAAAAATGACGCTCGAAAGCCTCTGCATCCCTGTTCGTTTCGTTATTCATCACTAGATGCCCCTTCTCCGGAATCTGAACGATTACGCAATTCCCAGGCTAGTTGGAGTAAGTTAAACCACCGTTTCTGTACCTGGGCTACCGTGCTGCTGAGGGTTTGTGCGATCGCTGAATCTGACAGACCCTGTTGCTTCAACTTTAACAAACGCTGTCCCTCTGGGCCAATTTGCTCGCCAAAAGCTTGCCACTCAGAAGGTAGCAAACCCAAATTTCGATCTAAGTCTGCTTCCAGCCACTGGTGAACCAGTTCCCAGCGGTGCGACATCGCAAACCTGAGCAAATGATATTTGAAGCGCTGCTGTAAATAGTCTCTTTCGCGGGGAGTGATGCCCAGAATCGACTCTATTTCATTAGTTGGCAAGTCTTGCAACCGCAACACAAAATAATCGGCGCATTTTTGTTGGTTGCGCTCTTTCAAGTAAGCCACTAATTCCTCGATCACGTTGTCCCGCAGGGACTCTGACTCGTCGCTTTGGGGACGAATTGCAGCCGAACCCTGCCCGGCCATCGCCTCTCGCACGGAGTATACTGAGCTGTCGTTCCAGGTTTGATCGGAATCTGTAGCCCCCCCGTCTGCGGCTTGTTCCATGTCTACGGAGGTTTCTTTGGGCTGCTGCTGCGAAAAGGTTTGGGCCCGTAAAATAATTAGTTGTTGGCTGCGGTTCCGCGACAAAGGAATCCGCCGTTTGCCAAAGCGCTCTACAAATGCCATGTACTCTGCTAGTTCTAAGCGAGTGCGAGGGCTGTAGGTAACTGGCATTTGCATTTCGCGCCGGAATGCCTTTAAAGCTTCGAGATAAAATCCTTGTAAAAAATCTTTGATCAGTTCTACTCGCGCTTGGTAGCTAGATTGCACATGGGGAGGAGTCATGTAGCGGTACACGATCGCGCTGAGGGTACTGTGCAATTCTACTCGCCCCGGCCCGGAGCCTAAACTGTAATAGTCGAGGCATTGTTGCAAGCGATGCTGGGCAAGGCTCACGGCCGAACCTTCTATGTCTCCAGAGGCTTGAATCCGCTGGCTTTCTGTGCATATTCTGTTGACTTCTGCTGCGAGTCGTCCTGCAACATCTCGGCAGTTCTGCTCAGACGCGCTAGTGGACTTTTTGAGTTCGTCTAACAGCAGTTGAAAGATGGTTTCCACGCTCTGGCAGATTTCCCGCATGATTGTTTACAGATCACATTGAACCTAGCACACCGATGCGACTTTTGATAGAGGATTTTACATTTCATAGCGGGCGGTGCCAGATAAGTAGGTCGTTCTGCTTAAACGTAAAATGCTCTTCTGTTAGCTCCCCGACTTGTTTAAGAAGTTGGGGAGCTGGGTATTTTGTTTTTTTAGCCGTTGCTCACTTATCAAAACTAGACTATATTTTGATTAAAGTGTTCCTAGAGTTTGAGGCGTACCGCCTAGGATCAGATTCTCCATCTTAAAATCTCAAAGTAACTGACTGATGGATTTAGACCAACAGATTCAATCACTGATCGACAAAGCTCCCCCCGATGGTTCGACGCCACAGATTTTAAAGGCGATCGCCCCGGCTCTGCTGTTGCTCGCGCAACAGCTCAAACATCTCGAATACTCGATTCTGCAAACTTTCGAGCAAAGTTGGGCGATCACGGTTTTGAGCAATCTCAAGCAACCGGGGCGAGAGAAAAGGGTGATTTACGCTTTCCCTAGTCTTCAAGATGCCTCCCTGGCTGCGACTGCTGCGGGCGATCGCGCGAAGAGGCCGGTATCGATGCCTGTTACTCACATTTTATTTCAGATGCTGGCTCTAGAAGGTCTTGACAGTATTGTCTTTTTTGAAACTCCCGGCAACCTGGAAGTCGGCACTGAAGTCCGTCGCGAGCAAGTGCAGAACTTAATTAATGTTTACTTGCAACAGTATCGATCGACTCCTCAATCTAGTTCTAACAATCTCCCGCCGAATATCGCATGATACTGAGTTGCTAGGAATTGGGCATGGGGCATGGGGAATTGGGCATGGGGCATGGGGCATGGGGCATGGGGCATGGGGCATGGGGCATGGGGCGTAGGGCGTAGGTTAGTTGTTATTTGTTAGTTGTTAGTTATTATTTGTTACTTGTTGGTTCTAATAACCAATCTCCCATGCCCGATGCGCGATGCCCGATGCCCAATTCCCCATTCCCGATGCCCTAAAATTACTTTTCCAAGCGTACTGCATACCATTGCAAGAACTTTCCAGGGCCGACATCTAATTCACAATAAGTATCAATTAAATACTTAGCTTGGTCTTCCACAGAAGAGAATTTTTGGACATCCCGTGGCAAATCTTCTGGTGTTGAAGCTAAAACTGCTTTCAGCTTTTCTAAGAGTTCTGCGACGGTCAAAAACTGCTCTGGCTGGTTTGTTTCCAACACTACAAATGTGTCTTCGTCATACAGTGACATAATTTCAGATGTTGAGGTTAATTATTTCTCAAATTTTGTGCAGTTAAGCGATCGAACTATAAAGTCTTATTTAGAGCTGCAATGCCCAAGGGCGATCGTGTTACAATTAAACACCGTCAGAATTCCGATCGGATTACCGTTATTAACTTAGTTGTTAACCGAGTTGTCAACAAATCCGACACAGCATTTCTGAGGAAATTTGTCAAGTACAAATTTGTCAACTGTCAGGTCAAGAAATATTCGATCGCTCCTGATCTAAATTATAACGGATACTATACTTTCCATGAGTACATCTTCCACTTCAGCGCCAGCGGCGCGCAAACCCTCTAAATCAGAAGGTCTCAAAGAACGGAGCAACTATTTACGAGAACCCGTTGCGACTGAACTGTTGCAAGAAACAACCCGCTTCACCGAAGAAGGGATTCAGATTCTGAAATTTCACGGCTCCTACCAGCAAGACAACCGCGACAATCGAGTTAAAGGTCAAGAAAAAGACTATCAGTTCATGCTGCGAACCCGCAATCCCGGCGGTTTCGTGCCCCCGCAGCTATACCTGACGTTAGACAAGCTATCCGAAGAATACGGCAACCACACGCTGCGCGTCACAACACGCCAAGGCTTCCAAATTCACGGCGTGCTGAAGAAAAATCTTAAAGCAGTGTTTTCCTCAATTATTAAAAATATGGGGTCAACCTTGGGAGCTTGCGGCGACTTAAATCGCAACGTCATGGCACCGCCAGCACCGTACAAAAATCGGCCCGAATACCAGTATGCGCTGCAATACGCCAACAATGTCGCCGACTTGCTGACACCGCAAACAGGGGCTTATTACGAAATTTGGTTAGATGGCGAAAAGGCAGTTAGTGCTGAAGAAGACCCCGCTGTGAAAGCAGCCAGACAGTCAAACAGCAATGGCACAATCTTTGATGACAACGAAGAACCGATTTACGGCAGTCATTATATGCCGCGGAAGTTCAAATGTTCGGTGACAGTACCCGGAGACAATTCGGTAGATTTGTATACTCAGGATTTGAGCTTGGTGGTATTTACCAATGAAGCTGGGGAGTTGGAAGGTTTTAATGTGTTTGCTGGCGGTGGTTTGGGTCAAACGCACAATAAAGAAGAGACTTTTGCGCGAGTTGCGGATGAGATTTGCTATGTTGCCAAGGATGATGTTTACAATTTGGTCAAAGCAATTGTAGCAACTCAGAGAGATTTTGGCGATCGCACAGACAGAAGACAAGCCCGACTGAAATACCTGATTAACGACAAAGGTGTAAAGTGGTTCCAGGAAAAAGTAGCCGAATATTTTGGCAAGCCACTAGAACAGTTTAAACCCTTGCCAGAATGGAAGTATTTCGATTTCTTAGGTTGGCACGAACAAGGCGATGGCAAACTGTTTTTGGGCATATCAGTAGAAAATGGTCGGATTAAAGATGAAGGTTCATTTCAACTAAAAACAGCATTGCGGGAAATCGTGCAGAAACACAACGTGCCGATGTTGGTGACACCGCACCAAAACGTGCTGATTTACGATATTTCGCCAGATATCAAACAGGAAATTCAAGGAATTCTATCACGGTGTGGGATTCAGGGTGAAACTGCGATCGACCCCTTAGTCCGGTATGCTATGGCTTGTCCAGCAATGCCGACTTGCGGCTTGGCGATTACCGAGTCAGAGCGAGTGATTCCGAGCATTTTAGAAAGAATTCGGGCGCTGTTGACCAAAGTTGGCTTAGAAAACGAGCATTTTGTAGTACGGATGACGGGTTGCCCCAATGGATGCGCCCGCCCTTATATGGCAGAATTGGGGTTTGTCGGGAGTGCAAAAGAATCTTACCAGATTTGGCTAGGCGGTTCTCCCGCGCAAACACGGCTGGCAAAACCGATTGAGGAAAAGCTGGACGTCAATCATTTTGAAGCTTTTCTGGAGCCAATTTTTGTTTATTTTAAGCAAAAACGGCAACTAAGTGAGAGTTTCGGCGATTTTTGCGATCGTGTCGGGTTAGAATCTATCCGTCAATTTGTAACCAACTACCAATCTACCGACTCGATGACAACAGAGAATAATCAATTAGAAGTTACGTCTAGTAACGATGACGGAAACGAGACAGCCGCTGCTGGTGGTAAAGTCCGTCGCCGAATTAGCGTCCGCGATGAAATCTACAACGAGCTCAAAGAAGAAGCAGCCCGTCAGGGGAAGCCAATCACCCAGCTAGCTACAGAGGTGATTTCAAATTACTTGAACAAGATTAAGGAGGAAGGATAAGCCGATTTTCGCTTGCATTCAATAGACCTCAGACAAAAGTAATATAAGGGCAGAGCATTTACATGAAAAACTAGATTTTTAACATAAATCTGGTTGTAAATGCTTTGCCTTTAAACTTACAAACAAAAAACCTATAGGACTTACGCACTCTAGACATTGTTGCAAAGATTTGAGATTCTTCGCTTCTCTCAGAATGACAGAATTACATTGAAAAGCGTCCAGGAGTGACCCATCCCCTCTCTTCCCCTCTTCCTCTGCGCTCTCTGCGCCCTCTGCGGTAAAAAAAACAAATCCAATAGAAAACGAACAATCCAAAATCCAATGGCTCAATTACAAAGATTAGCAATTAATGCCGATCGAATTTGCGATCGCACAATCAACTTAACCCCCGAACAACAGCATTATTTACATCGGGTACTCAGGTTACAAACAGGCGATAAATTTATTGCAATGGACGGTCGAGGACATTGGTGGCTAGCAGTCCTAGAAGCCCAGGAAACAGGGTTAATTGCGTCGATAACAGAAGAAATTGCGGTCAACAGGGAGCTCCCGGTTGAGGTGACTTTGATGGCAGCATTGCCCAAGGGAAACGGGTTTGACGAGGTTGTGAGACAGGCGACGGAGTTGGGTGTGGCAAGTATTGTGCCGGTGACGAGCGATCGCACTTTGCTGAAACCGAGTGCTCAAAAGGTCGATCGCTGGAGGAGGATTGCTGTTGAGGCGGCGGAACAATCGGAACGTCAATTTGTGCCGAGTATTTTTGAGCCTGTTTCGTTTGATTTGGCTGTGAAAGATTGCGGTCAAAAATATAGATTTATTTGTGTGGCGCGCGGGGATAATCGGCATTTGTGGGATTGTTTGATTGGTTTAGAACCCCCCCAGCCCCCCTTGGTAAGGGGGGAGCAAGAATTCGATCCCCCCCAGCCCCCCTTGGTAAGGGGGGAGCAAGAATTCGATCCCCCCCAGCCCCCCTTGGTAAGGGGGGAGCAAGAATTCGATCCCCCCCAGCCCCCCTTGGTAAGGGGGGAGCAAGATCATCGGGGAGAATTAGCGATTGTCATAGCTATTGGCCCGGAGGGTGGATGGACTGAGGGTGAGGTGAAAAGGGCGATCGAATTTGGTTTTGAACCTGTTTGTTTGGGTAGTAGAATTCTCAGAGCGGTGACTGCGCCGATTGTGGCTTTATCGTTAATTGGCGCGGCTTTTGAGAAGTCCTAATATTATGGGAATTATGCACGGGTGGTTAGAAACCGGGTTTTTTACGAGAATACCTGGTGAGAGCCGACAGCCAAGGCAAAAAACCCGGTTTCTTGGGTTTTGATGCGGTGCCAAGAGTGCCCGCCCAGCCCAAAATGCATACTCCCGTCCATCGGGGCGATCGGGCTTAGCTCAAAACTCGGCTCTGCCAACGTTGGGCAACTTTATGTAAATTTTTATTACAAAAAACGAGTATTTTGCATAAAACTTGGGGATTGAGTCTGATAGATAAATAGAGACTCAAGACTGTGGCGATTGTTGCGGTAGAGGGAGGGAATGGTGTATGGGGACAATCCGGCAAATAGGACATCTTAGCAAACAGGGAGGAAAAATGATTAAAGGGCGATCGATATTTAGCTTGATGCTTAGCTTGACAATTGTAGGGTTTGGAGCATTCACCAAACCTGAACTTGCTGCAATGGCGAATCAATCTCTAATTGATAATATTGCCACAGCTAATTCTCAGGTGATTGGTGAGCCGCAAAATATTGCTCAACAACCAAAATCTCAACTTGTCACTTGGAGAGAATTTGTAGAACGGGGTGGAAGGCGTTTTGTCAATTACGATTACGACCTACCGCCGGAGTTTAGGAATGGCTATGTTTACATCAATCCAGGAGCCGATAATACTACAGCTTATATCCTCAAACAAGGTTTATCTAGCTATCCAGCAATCAAAAGTGGAATAGGAGAAATTGATTATGCTGTGGCAGATAGGTATGTAAACTCGGGCAAAGCAATCAGATTTTATTGGGGAGGGGGTGCAGTTTCTTCTCAACGTTATGGAAAAGATACTGAAGTTAGATTTTTAGATCGACCCGGCCAAGGATGCTTAAGGCTTAGTTGTTTGGTAGCCCCTTTTATGACTGACGAGCAAATAAGTCGCATTCTGCGCTCTGAAAGAGAAATAAAACAAAAAAATTGAGGTAAATATGAAAGTTCGATCGATTTTTGGCTTGATAACGAGTGTGACAATTGTAGGTATTGGTTCCTGTTTCTTAGGAGGAGTAGCCAAAGCTGAAACCAAAACAGCCGAATCTGGGAATGTGAGAGCAGAATTTTCATTTGGGCCAACTAGCGGACTTTGTTCGCAAAACCCACAACTGAAATTAGTTCGCAAAGGTCAAACAGTTTTCAATCAAAATATACCGACAGAAAAGATTGGTTACTGTCGGGTATCTGACCTTCAAGTTCGGGACTTAGATAAAGATAACGAACCAGAGATTGTACTAGATATATTTTCTGGAGGCGCTCACTGCTGCACGTTTTCTCTGATTTACCGCTACGATGTCAAAACCAAAGAATACACAGCAATAACTCATCCTTGGGGAAACGGCGGCCGCTACGGGATTGAGGATGTAAATAAAGATGGAAATCTAGAATTTGTAGGGCGCGATGACCGTTTTGCTTATAAGTTTTCATCTTATGCAGGCTCTCGTTATCCCTTACAAATTTGGCAATACCGTCAGGGAAAAATGATAGATGTAACCCGTCGCTATTCCCAACAAGTTAAAAACCATGCTGATCAGCTATGGCAAGAATACACTAAAACCAAAAATCAATTTGACGGAGGGAAAGCAGCCTTAGCTGCCTATTTAGCTGATAAATATTTGTTGGGTGAAGGTGAGGATGGATGGAGGCGGGTGCAGGAAACTTACAAAGAGAGCGATCGCAGTCAATTTTTCACTGAACTGCGAAAGTTTCTGGGAGAGACTGGTTACATTCGTTAGAAATAGATTTGATGGGTAAGGTTAACTGTTTTAACAATCAGGAGAAAGAATTGATGAAAGGGCGATCGATTTTTAATGTGATGGTTAGTTTGGTGTTTTTTGGCATCAGCAGTCCAGTGGTTTTAGGCCAAGGGCGAGCGCCCTCTGCAAATGAACCTGCTATTTGCAACCAACCTCAAACCACGGCTCAAATCAACAATTGTGCGGCTGCTCTTTATCGAGAATCAGATCGCCGGCTTAATGAAGTCTACAAACAAGTAATATCGAAGCTGAATCGGCAAGAGCGAGAAAAATTGATTGAGGAACAATTAGCTTGGATTCAGCGACGCGATGCTAGTTGCAAAGACCAAGGTAGAATGACACCTGCGGGTACTTCCTATCCAGGTGTTCGCGATGCTTGTCTTGCTGGCGAGACAGACAAACGCACAGCGGAATTAGAGAAATATTTACAGAAATAAAGGAGCAAGAGTGATGGGAAAGTTAAACAGTTCAACTAAATTTGTCACCTTGGTGATTGCCACAGTCGTAATTTGTACGTTTTGGATAACATCAGTTAATGCTCAAGTGCAACTCACCGAGAACTCGAAATTAGCAATTAATGGTATTGGTCCGATTCGAGTGGGAATGACAGTTGATGAAGCATCGCGGGCTGCTGGAGTGAGATTGGTGAAAGGTTATGCAGGTCTCGATGAAAATTTTTGTTCCTATTTTAAGCCGCAAGGGGAGCCGAAAGGAATTAACTTTATGGTAACAAAGGGTCGCATTGTCAGAATTGATATTAGCAACGAACGGGTTACGACAATCAAAGGAGCAAAGATTGGAGATACTGAAGATAGAATTATTTCACTATATCCGGGGCAAATTCAAGTAACTAGGCATCCTTACCAGCGTCTCCCACTTACCAATCAAAAATATCTAACTTTTGTCCCTAAAGATGCGGCTGACAAAAGCTACCGGATTATTTTTGAGACTAGCAAAAATCGTGTAGAGCGCTTTCGTTCGGGCAAAATTCCTCAAGTGGAGTATATAGAAGGCTGTTCTTAATACGGCAAGTAATTTGTGTTTTCGATATCAACTACAAAGGAGACAAAAAAGATGATTAAAAAAGGTAGAGTATTTTTCAGTGCAGTAGCGACCTTGGTGATTTTAGGGGTTGGCTGTTTAGCCGAATCAAAACACAGCATGGGGGCAACCATGAAAACCCAAAGCTCACTGGTAGCACAATTAACGAGCGACTTGAAAATGGCTCAAGCACAAAATCAATGTCAAAGAGGCCCCAGCGTTGCTCCAGCTAAAGAAACCAGAAAGATAAGAGAGGACAAATTTCAGTTTTCGTTCAACATTCCAACTAACTATCGGAATGAAAAAAGGCAGTATAATAATAGTTTATCGATATTTGTTTATAATCCTGCTGATACTAAATTGTTAGAATGCTGTCGCATAAATCGGATATTATTTGATTGTGGTTATGGAACTTTACCTGTGTGGGTGAGAGTAGAACCAGCCACACCTGAAACTCGCCTTATTCCTGAACCTGATGCCACTACTCTGAGAGTAGAAAACATTAGAGAAACAATAATTGCCAAGCAAAAAGCTTTCGTTTATATTCGTAGATATACCCTAAGCGGAGACCTAGCTAAGGCAGATACTTATTTGGAAGCTAGCTTTCTTGCCCCAGATAAGCGAAACCAAATTACTATTTCTATTATTAACGCCCCTGGAAAAGATATTAGTGGTTCTATTGAGGAGAAGGTGTTTAACACAGTGATTTCGTCATTTGCTTTTGTGAGATAATTAAATACAAAGAAAGGAGAGTTTATGAAAGAGCGATCGCTTGTTAGTTTAATAGTAAGTTTAGCTATTGTTGGCTCTAACTCTGGTCTAGTCTTTGCAGAGCTAAAACAAGACAACCCACCGACACCAAGCCCGATCGCACAACGACAACCTAATTGCAACAACCCCCAAAATAACTTAGAGATTAAGGAGTGCATACGATTGAGGTATGAAGCAGCAGATCGCCGACTGAATGAGGTTTACAAACAATTGGTTGCCAAATTAAGTCGTGAAGAGCGATCGCTACTTGCCGAAGCACAACAAGGATGGATTCAGTTGAAGGAAAACAACTGCCACTTTGAAGTTTATGGAAGTCGCGGTGGCACGGGTTATCGAGGTTTCCTCAATGAATGCAGGGAACGCATGACCCAACAGCGGACTGCTGAATTAGAAAAATATTTAAGAGAAAGATAAAGGAGAGAAGAGTTTATGAAACGGATCTCGATTTTTAGTTTAATAGTAAGTTGTGCAGTATTGGCGGCTGGTTCATTATCAGTTTTTGCACAGTCTCAGCGATATCCGACAGATGCTGAAATTCAGCAACTCATTAGAGAATTCCAACAACGAGCATCCTCGCCGCCGTACTCCAGAGAATGTTGCGGGGGATGGGAAGCAGATAGGCGCACAGCAGCTCAAAGACAGCAGCTAGAATCTTTTGTTAAAGCTCGATCGCAAATCGATCCGACAGTTGCACCTTTTCTGGGTTGGTGGGCGAACAATGACGGAGACATAGGCGTTTATCCATCAAATGTTAGGGGTCGCGTGTGCGTTATTCATGCTTATCCTGGACCCAGCTACAAATTTAGTGCAGGCTCCATTGACAAGCAACACATTCGCCTCACCGGAGAGTTGGCTGGTAGGGTATTGATCAACCAGAAAAATCCAAGTGGTAATGTTTTCTTGCTGGTCGCTTTTGTCGATCGCGACAACGTAGCAAGAGCCGAACCAGGCTCTGATATTTATACATCTCCACTACTCCCTCAAGACCCTACAAAGTTAGGTATATCAAGAGTTAACCCGCAAGAAAATTCTAAGATTGTTAGAGAATTCAAAGCGGCTGGGTGTACTGCTTCCATACGCTGAGTTAAATAAAAGTTGAAGCAATCAATAATGAAAATGAGGATAGAGTTTATGAAAGGGCGATCACTTCTTAGTTTAATCATGAGTTTTGCAATAATTGCGACTGGTTCATTATCAGTATTGGCAAATTCGGAGAGATATCCGACCGATGCCGAACTGAATAAGTTGAGGCGGGATTTTGAGAAACAGATTGATTCCTTCCAAAAAACGAGCCGAAAAGATACTCCAGGAATTAACCAGTTGAGAGCTTTTAGATCGGCTTGGTCAAAAGTAGATCCAGGTGTGGTTCCTTTTTTGGGTGCGTACAGAGCATTAGAAGAAGGAAAATTTATTTATCCTTCAAATACCAAAGGTCGTGTTTGTATCATCGATACTTATCTTATGGGTAGAGGAGGAAGCACAGCAGAATCCAACGGTATATTATTTACGGTTGGTTCCGTATCTAATGGAACAATCCGCACCACTAACAATCATGTATTTATTCAAAAAGGAGATTATTTAGGAGACACATACGTTCAAAAAGACGAAGCAAGGCTTTACGGTTATAATCTGATAGGTTCATTAAAACCTCCAAGCGTTACACATATTCCTGGGTTCAACATAAACTACTTACCCGATTGGGTAAAGCAGGAAATAATTCAAAAGTTTAAGGAAGCTGGCTGTACGGCTTCTCTGCCAAACAGACGGTAGTATTTATAACACTGAAACAATCAACACAAAAATGAGGATTAAGTTTATGAAAGAGATCTCGCTTTTTGGCTTGATGGTGGGTTTCGTAATTTTTGGTGCTGGTTCTGAATCAGTTTTAGCACAAACAACGATCGCAGTTCCAGCTAGAAGCTTCTGTGTGGATTCGGGAATCAATGTATCTAGAGGAGATTCCTTACAATTTTCAGCAAGTGGTCAAGGAAGTTACGGTTATGAAGGATCGCCTGTAAATAGTACCCCGCTAACTAATCCTGATGGCGACAGGTTCGTGAATGGAGTCAATATCGGTAAAAAGGATGACCCTAATGCTATATATAAAGGTTTTATTGGCGGGCTGGTAGGTAAGGTTGGTACAAATGGCAATTATTTTTTTATAGGCTCAAATAATCAACTATCTATGGGTCAGTCGGGAAGGCTATTTCTTTGCTATAACGATGTAGCTAATTCCTTCAATAACAATACTGGAGGTTATAGAGTTTCTATTAATAGAATATCTGATCCAAATCAACAAAATACAGCAGAGCGATCACCCTCTCCAAGCCAACAGAGACAGATAGGGCGATCGCCTCAAATTTCGCAGAATATCAACCAGTTTAACCGCTTTGAGATTGGCAACCTGAGTACAGGTGAAAGAGTGTTGCGTGTGTCCAGAGAAGTTATGCTGCAAAGTCCGTTTAGAGAAGCTATTCGACGACCTATTCGCAACAGTGCTACCGAGATTGACAGACCGATAGATGGTATTTTCGTTTGGGATGGTAGTCAATTGCTATTTGCCGGTTACGATGTCGAATCAATTTCAGGTTTTAAAGTTGGGAATCAAAGTTATTGGGTGACTAGAGTTAGAACTCAAGACGGAAGTGGAAAAGTAGAAGTATCTCAGCCAAAATTTGTTAGTTCCAAAGTAGCTAATATCAATACTTCTAATTATCAATTTATTAGACAATTTAAGCAAGACTATACTATAAATGGTTTTTTCTATGTAACTATCGCAAATGGAAATGGCTTATATGTTGAGACGATCACTTATTTAGTAGACCTTCGCATTGCTGCTGCAAATCCCAATCAAAATGTGGTGGTGTGTGAATCTTCTAGATACAAGGAGCTACGAAATGGTAATTCTACAACAAAGGAGAACCCAGATTGTAGAACGGGGCAACAGGTTATGGCAAGGCGATCGCCCTCTCCAAACCAACAGAATACCACAGGGCGATCGCCTGCTTCCAATCAACAGACTGCAACACGAACAGTACAACCAGTTAGACAAACTTTTAGTAGTGTTAAGTCCTTGGGAATGGCACAGTTTTTGTGGGAAAGTACAGAGTTAAAATCGGCTCAAGAAACATTACACAAGGCTGCAATAGGTGAGTATAATACTATTACCAATGGTCAAAAAATAGACTTTTTTGAGGAAGGCATAACAGAAATTCGCCCCGTTGATTGTAGAAGTTTTGGTTTTTCTTGTGAATCCAAAGAAATTACTTACGCAGATTATCTCAATCTAAAGCTTAAAGTGTACTTGCAGATAGGTGTTTTCAAAAATGGTATGAAAGTCTATGACCAAATTTCCAAGTACCAGAATAGACTTTTTCAGGATCGGCAATATGGGGGACTTAATGTAGGTCAAAATCTTACTTCAGAGTGGGAAAAAAGATGGAATAATGTGAAAGAACAGCAGAGGCTAAAAGACAAGCAAGCCAACTTACCAATTACAGAAAGGCTTGGTGTAGTTATGGAGCAAACCATCAAGGATACAGCTAACTTTTCAGTCGAGTTATTCAAGACATCTACTAAGGTAGCAGCCACCCTTGCACAAATCAAAGATTTAGCAGACACCATCACTTCCCTCACATCAATTAACCAGTATAACTTAAATCGAATTTCAGGGGGACCTAAATATACTATTGCTGCCGTTAAAATTCTCACAGATGCAGGAAAAGCTTTACAGAGCTTTGACACTGACAAGCTTAACGAGCTTACTCTTAAAGCTGCTCAGGAAACCATAGAACTAATTAATGCTCAAGATCGGAAAGTAGCTGGCTCAGCCAATGTCATAAAAATTTACTTTGCAGCCAAAGATATTATAGATAAAAACAAGCTGCTCCGTCAACCTCAAGCTACTAATGCTTTAGATGAGTTCGATAGATTTTATATTGCAGCAGCTATGTACTCCAAAGCTGTCGATGTGATTATAGGCGGTCTTTCCATTCCATTTTCAGAAGCTAAAGTTGTTGATACACTCCTCAAGAAAGCAGATGCTGTCAACACAGTTTTATTTGAGGCTTTGGAGTTCACCTATAAAGATACCGTGCGGAGGCAGTACGTTAGATTGCAGTATGCTTACAATCGCAATCAAATACAAGTTGTTGGACTATCTTCGTTTATCGATTATGCTGCGGAGGAAGTAGGTAACTATTTACTCAAGGCAAGACCTGACATCGTAACTCGCCGACCAGATGGCACAATAGCTGTTACTGTTGATAGTGTTGTGTATCCACCCTAATCTAAGTTCCCAGCATAGTGTTGACTCAAGTCATCCTCCCAAACAGATTTCTGAGAAAGAAATGGATAATGACACTAGCAAAACTCAGCCGATGATTGATTGCGTACAAGTACAACCTAAATTAGTAGGCTTACGTCCGGTATTCAAAGCAAGGAGAAAAATATTATGAAAAGGATCTCGCTCTTTAGTTTAATGACAAGCTTGGCAATCTTAAGCGTTGGAACATTAACCAGAAATCAATCTGCAATGGCGGAACCGGCATCTATCTTCAGACCGCTGCTTCGGGATATTCAGGCTCAACTCCCTAGAGATATGGTGATGCGATTACCTGCTTCGATTCCTTATCGTTCTTTGCCACCTGCTAATTCTAACAATACACTTTACCCATACTTATATTCAAAAAATGGTGAGTTGGGTATTACACTATACTATTTTCCTGGATGTAGAGCAAATTCCTGTTTTGCGGGTGAATTTTCTGCGTCAAACTCAGACACACGCATGGCCGAGTTAGAAAAACAGGCTAAATGGCCGTGTGCGAATGCAGTTTCTGTAAATATCAAACCGGGAATTCAAGGTGTTTACACTAATATCAGATGTGGTGGAAGTGGTGACGGCAGTCAGACTCTTTTCTGGAACCAGAACGGTTTAACTTTCTCGGCTCAGTTACGCGCTGCGGCTAACATTAAACAGGAACTGCTTGATGTTGCTACTTCGATGGCTAATGAGCTGCCGATTAAAAGTGTAAGATGAAAAATAAGGAGAGTATTTATGAAAGGGCGATCGCTTTTAGGAATTATGCTCGCTTGTACAATGTTGGGAGCTTACTGTCTGACAAAACCCCAAACTGCAAATGCTGAACCCGCACCTATGTTTAGACCAATTCTCCGAGATATTCAAACTCAGATCCCTAGAGGATGGCTAATGCGCTTACCTTCAGCCGTCAATCTCAGCGACAATCCACTTTACGCAAAAGTCGTCACAACTAGCTCAGAAAACTTTGCCATTTTCTTAAATTCACAACCAGACTGCGAGGCTAGATTTTGTCAATTTGGAATTATTACGGTAGCGCAAAATTCAACCTATGATAATAATCTGCGTTCCAAATCCATTTTTACCCTTAAGGAACTTGAAAGAGTTAACGAAATTAGAAGGCGTGGTTATGAAAATTGGACAGAAGCTGATAAAAGAGACTTGATCCGCTCAGAGATGGCAGTCCTAGAAAGGACACCTATCACTTTAAAGCAAGGTATTGAGGGTCTTTTCGTCGTTCAAAATTCTGGAGGGGCTTCAACTCCACCTTCTTTGAGCGTGATTTGGAAACAAGATGGTCTAAATTATCGGGTAAGTCTAAGAGGCGGATTCGATCGCCAGCGCAATATTGTATCACAACGCGATAAATCAGCATTGATTAATTTAGCTAGTTCTATGGCTAACGAATCTCCGATTCAAAATGTCAGATAAAAAATGAGGATAAAGTTTATGAAAGTGCGATCGCTTTTGGGTTTAACAATAGGTTTGACAATTTTGTGTGCTTGGTCTTTAGCAGTATTTGCACAGTCGAGACAGGCTACGGGTAATTCTCAGAGGATAAGCAGGCCGCAAAATGTTGCTCAACAGCCCAAGTCTGGGCTTATAACTTGGAGAGAATTTGTAGAACAAGGTGGGGGACGCTACATCCAAGTTGATTATGACTTACCGCCAGAGTTTAGGAATGGTTTCGTTTACTTTAATTATAAACTTAGTGCGATTCAAGCCTATATTTTTAAGAGCGGTTTATCTAGCTACCCACCTCTAAATGGTGGAATAGAGTCAATTGACGCTGCTCTAGGAGAGAAGTATGTAAAATCTGGCAAAGCAATTAAGTTTTACTGGAATTTAGGTAACTCTGGTTTGAAATATGCAAATGACACTCAAGTTAGATTCTCAGAGAAAGGAACTGGTCGTTTTGGAAGTACCTATTTAACAGCTCCTTTTATGACTAACGAGCAAATTAGCCGCATTCTGCGTTCAGGAAGACCGATTCCACAAAAAAATTGAGGTAAATATGAAAATGCGATCGCCCATAATCATCACCATCATCACAGCAATCCTAGCCGCCAGTATACAATGTGTAACGGCCCAGCGATCGCCAAATCAAGGGCAATTGCTAGCCAATGCTCAGCTATCTGACAAACAAACAAATCAGCTTAAGTCTCTCGGAGTTAAAGTTGCCGTTCCTAGCTATATTCCCGCCGGATTTCAGGTGGCGAGCGTTCAAGTTAAACCTTGTCCTTCAGGAGTCCGCCGTTTTTGCCCTAACTACGCAATTATCTATCGCAACCCCAATAACTCTTGCTTTGCTATTGAATCCACCGGTGGCGGTATTGGCGATATGCCATCGGCTGACTTGGAACAGAGTTATCCAGTCAACAATTCAATATTGGGCAAAAGCGTAGTGTTAAAATATCGTAAAAACGATCGACTTTCTGACCCTACTTTAATAGGATCTTGGATGGGTAAAGGCCCATTTTACAGATTTACTGGTGCGGGTTCTCGTCTTTTCTTAGATACCCCGCCTCCAGAGTTATCTAATTGTAAGGACATTAGCCCCCAAGAAGCTGTCCGGGTTTGGGAATCTCTGCGATACTTGCCCTAAAACTCTCAAATAATAGCAGCATAGTGTTTTCAGTCTTGGGCGATCGCACCAGCAAAGGTACCTACACATTAAGCATTAATTCCAATCAGCTTTAATAGAACTGACGCACGGGTGGCCAGAAACCGGGTTTTTTTGCATTTATACTTCGTTACAGCCCACAAAAGCCGCAAAAAACCCGGTTTCTTTGGTTCTGATGGCACCCTAGCAGGAACATTTTCAATAATAATAAACTTACCATTGATTTCAAGCGTGTAAGTTACCTTTTGTTCCACCATTGTTTTTTTTCACATCCACTCAACATCCATCTGTACACATCCGCGTTCATCCGCGTTCATCCGCGCTTAAAAACTCCCAAATCTTAATTTTGCCAAAAGCCCAAAATCCCAAACTAACATAAAAGCAAAAATTGTTAACCACTGGCGGAACCAACCAAACATCAGTCAAGATAGAAACAACGCCATTCCCCCAACCGCCATGACAGACATCACCGAAATAGCCGCCGCCCTAGAAGACAAAGAATACAAACAAGCCGCCCAACTCATCAAACAACTGCAAACAAAATCACCCGAAAATCCCTGGGTGAAATACTACATGGCGCGCTACTACGAACTCACCAATCACTCAGAAAAAGCCGAAACAACCTACAAACAAATACTCCGCGACATCACCAACCCCAAAATAGTCTCCCAAGCCCGCCAAGGAATTCAACGCATCGAAACCGCAGCACAAAACAGACGGGAACAAGCCATAGAAACCGCCAAAAACGACCCCAGTAACCTCGAACCAGCACTCCTGATCCTCGAAGCAGTTAGCCAGTCAGACAAATCCGCAGCCATACAAAACATCAGCAAAATCTTCAAAACCGACATTTATACCACTCGGATGCAAATCCAAAGTCGCGGCTGGAGACTCTACAAAACTGGCCCGATCGCCGAAGTCCAAATCTACGGCCAAGAACTCCTCAACGCCGGAATTCCCGTATTCTGGGGAACCCTAGCCGACATTCAAAAAATCCCAATCTTCCGAGTTCAACACTTCCAATCCCTGTCTCCCCCCGCCGTCCTTTGCAAAAATCAACTAAATCAGCTAAGTGCGATCGAATTTAACTGGTCAGAAGTCAGCCAAAGAGTAGAAGGCTTATTACCCATGTTTATGGAAATCATGGACTACTCACCCCACCGACGAACCGACCAATTTCGCCACAAAGAAATCACCCAAGATTACGCTCAAATCTGCGATTTACACATTCCCAGCCGCAACTGCATTCTGCGAATTTGCGACCAAAGTTACGAATTTAAACAAGGAATTGACTTCACCAAAACTTCAGCAGATATCCCCACTTCAACCAATCCTAAAAAACCAAAATCCCGTTTCCAAAAATCTCAACAAATCCCTCAAAGTACCACCCGAATCAACTGGAATCACTTACTTGAAATACTTGACCAACAGCTTAACGTCACAGTTTGGTCGGAGTTTACTCCCTTTGCCGAGACAGTTCTCGATTATACTCAGATGTTAAGCAAGATCGATGCTCATATAGATGTCGATCGCAAATCCGAAACCCCTTGGGACGCAGCTTTCCAGCTATACAGCGGATTAGCCTTCCTC
>Ga0316607_1000175_pt1 | contig 26549 bp, 17 predicted proteins | sample MIS2016062E_MG_FD_207674 | JGI IMG/M metagenome (GOLD analysis project Ga0316607, IMG submission 207674) | Microbial mat bacterial communities from Middle Island sinkhole, Lake Huron, Michigan, United States - MIS.2016.062E | ecosystem: Environmental > Aquatic > Freshwater > Lake > Sediment...
AAGTCAAGCAACTAAAAACCCCCGGAATGCCTGTCGGGATGTTCCCCGATGCCCGCTATGTCGATAATTGCTGCGATGTCGAGGATTTGAGCACTCTCTACATCTTTAGCGACGGGGTTTACGAGATTCACCAACCTGACGGCAATATCTGGGGGCTCGATGCTTTCATTGACCTGCTAGCAGCTTACAACGGTGCAACTGCCGACCCGTTAGAGCTGGTTTTGAGCTACACTCAAAAGTTAAACGCTAAACCTGTTTTTGATGATGATTGGTCTTTACTAAAGGTCGTTTTTGGCTAACTAACTTCTGGCTGCACATCTGCGACGGCGGGGTAGGGAGGATGCAGCCAAAAGATTAGTTATTTAACAGCATCTTGCTGTTAAAAGCATCACGGGTGGCAAAGATCTCGAAAACTCGATCCATGCTGGTGAGTTCAAACAAGATACGGATTTGCTCGTTGATCGAACAGACGACTAATTGACTCCCAGCGGCCCGGACTGTTTTAAGTGCTAAGACTAAAGCGCCTAAACCAGAACTATCCATAAAAGTCACATCTTGGAAGTCTATTAATACCACATCGGCTCCCGCTTCAACTAGGTCGCTAATCTCTTGACGGAATTGACTTGCCTTCGTGGTGTCTAAAATACCAGAGGGTTGAATAATCTTAACTACAGAACTCATATTTTGCGATGGGAAGGTCAGAATTTCTAGCCAGACAAGGCTAGTATAGCTGCGAGTTGACACTCCCCGCCAATCAAGAGACGGGGATGCTAAGAGATTTTCACTCTTAAAGGCTGCGCCCAGCAGCCTCTAAACAGTCCGAGAAACTCATTCAGATACATTTAACCCGGTAAATCCAGGATTGCGCCTAAATCTACTGTGTATGGCAGATCTATCAAGCTTTTAGCCTGACGGATCAGGAGGTATCTCTCAAAGCTTTCAACAAAATACTGAAAGCGCTATATAAAAACGGTAACAGAACGAAGTCGAAGTGTTGGGGGCACAGCCGTTGCGCTTGACGAAGAAACTTGATTAAAAGCCCGATGCTTCAACGCGGTCATTTTAAACGATAGCGTCCCTATGACATACTACCAATTTCTACCGCTGGTCACTGAGCGAAGTCGAAGTGCTCGGAATTGACAAAAATTCGTTTACTATAGGTCAACATCTTGGACTTCTCATCGACTTAGCATAATTTTGGATTTCAACACCCACCACAAAGACAGAGTAGTTATCAGGACAATCAAAGCAGAAACAGTCGGTATGCTTGTGATCTCACCCAAACCGCAAATTACCGGAATACCGCCAATCAGGATAGAAAGTCCGAGGGCAAAACCTGTAGCTGTAGCTGGTTGTTGGGGCATAATTTTGGCTGTAGCAGCCAGAGTGATAGGAATAGTCGATTGGAGTAATGCTAAACCTAGAATTAAAGTTAGGTGATTTTGTTGACCATATAATAAGAGAAATGCGGCAATTGTCAGGGAAAAAATTGTGTAGCGCCGCCATCCCCAGCGCTGTGCGAGAATACCACCACATACTTTAGCAATTGCAGCAGCAAAGGCTATGATAATGATCAAGTCGAGATGGGTTTGTAAGAGGAATTGAAAGCTAGTCCAGACTGTGGAAGTCAGCGCGATCGCGATCAGCAGTAACAATAACACCCCATCATCAAAATTGGCATTTTCGATCGGTTCATTTCCTGACTGAGCCTGATCATGGGATGATAAATCATATTTGGACAAGTTAATTATAGCAATGATCCCTAGAATTAAACCTAGGAGTAAGACTATTGGTAAGGTAACGTTATAACCTGTCCATCCTAAAACACCACCGACAGCTAAACCAATTATTCCCGGCGCAGTAAAAAGTCCACTTCCTGTAGTCCGATGAGGAGTAGCAGCTAACGCTAAAGAGCCACCGCCGACATGAAATGCAGCCGAACCAATTCCTGCTAAAATTACCGCGATTTGTGAATGCCCATCTGCCACCAATAACGCCAATAAAAGTGAGGACAAACCCACCAAAACTGCTAGATGCGGACGTTTGAATTTATCGGTTAACATCCCCACTAATGGCTGATAACCAAAACCTAGGACATTGTAGAGGATAATTAGCCCACTTGCTTGCTCTAAGGACATGGTATGAGGTAATCTTCCTAGCAAAAAACCCGCGGCTGCATCAGCGAAACCGTGAGCAATGCCAAGAATTAAGGAGAGAGAAAGAGCAGAAGGGTAAATAGTTGGTCGGTAAAACTGGAAGTTAAGCTGATAGTTGGGCATTGGCTTAGATCGTTGATGATTTAGGAGTAAGAAACCAAGTTTTTCAATTAATTTGAAGTGATTAAAGTACAACTTTGGTCAGAAACCGGGTTTCTTTGCGTAGTCTATTTTTTAGAGGTTACGCAATCGAAATTCATCGCTTTTATCTGAGGAACCAGGAGGACATTGAAATTTACCATTAACCAGTTGAGGCATTTCAGGAGGTGTCCTAGATGGCTTGTCAGTTTCACAAATGCCTTGAATAAATTTGCCTTTGTCTTTAACAAATATTGTGAGTCGGTAACTTTTGATATCCTCTCTTTTGCTCCTAGCTGTGAGACTAGCTTTTGTGGCATCACCCTGAATATCTAATTGATGAAATTGATCTTGAGGAAAGTTAGTGGCACTCTGACCTAATTCTTCCCAATTAGAAGCAAAGCGGTTTTTGTTGTTGTAGAAATCTGTCTGTACATGAATATAACTTGATGTAACAAATTTCAATTCCCTGTTTACTCTTGCAGAATTAGCTGTAAAAAAACCCGAATTTGCAAAATCAAAACTAGCTAAAAAAAACCAAAAAATTGTATAACTAGCCAAGTTACTGAAAAAAGAAGCTAGTATTTTGCCTCGGGGAATCTGTTTGAAGAAAAAACTTTTATAAATCGTATATTCTATCCATAAAGAAAGTATGAAGCTAATCGGTAAGACGAATTCGGCTACAACCGGAGTCGGCGCAATCGAAAAATTAAATATGAGAGGGATTCCTAGAATAGAAGTGGCTGTATTTGCAACTAAAACTGCGATGAACAATCTGGAAAAACTAATGGTGATTTTTGAGAGTTTAAAGCATACCCAAATAACTAGCATCTCGACGGGAATGATGCTGAGAAAAACAAAGATATTACCCGTCTTTGACAAAACGAAAGGGGCGGCTATATTGGCTATAATTAATTGAGACATTAGGTTGTCCTTGTTCTTCAGAATGACAACTAACTGACTATTGACAATAGATTCAAACTGGGATTACTTTGGCGCGGTAGAGGAGTTTGTCGCCTTGTCTGTAGCCCGTGTAGCGGACTTTGACCTGTTCTCCCGGCTGGGCTGTTCCTTCGAGGAGTTGGTGCTGTTGCGGGTTGTAGGGGATGGAGGCTCCCACTGGGGCGATCGCCTCGACTCCCCACTGTTGCAATAATTTCTCGACTGGCCGCAGCAAAGGCAGCAATTTCACTGCTGGTAACTGCTGATTTTCCTGGACTTTGCGGGCGGCTGTCGGCCACTGCAACATCCAGGATTCTAAAATTTGTAAGCTCGCAAGCTGGAATTCCTCCATCAAAGATGCTCGCTGAGCATCGAGTGTGGCTTGCAGGCGCTGATATTCTTGCTCTATTGCTGTCGGTGTTGGCTGTTCTAACTCTACAGAACCAGGGGCAAAAGTTGCGAGCAGTTCGTTTAAGGAAATTTCCAAGGCTTGGCTGATTTTGAGCAGGATGTCGGCTCGCGTTTGCAAGGCTAAGCCGCAACGCAAACGGCTGAGCTGAAGTTCGGAAACTCCTGCTTTTTGGCTGAGTTGTCGATCGCTCTCAAGCCCTGCTTGTTGCATCAGACGTTGGAGTTGAGGAGCGTAATCTGGAATATTAGCTACCACAAAAAATCCATCCAAAGTAATAACTGGATATCTTCTATATCCTAAGCTGTCAGGTGCCGCAACTGCATCTTTAGAGCAGGCAAGAGCAGGCAAGATGCCCGCTCCACAAGAGTCCTATGATTGATAGCTGACTATTTGACAGCTACTTTTTCTGCTGCGGCTGCGGTTACAGTTGTCGCAGCACCTTGCAAGTGCGCTTCTAGAAACCACAAACGCTTTTGACATACCTCCCCGTCTATCAAGTCCGAGGATTCCTTGACGCTTCATAGCAACGCGCTCCGCAAGCGGTAGTCTTACCGTCGCTCCACGTCCTGAAGCGAGTCTCCCAATGCCCTGTGGCGACTATCTGTATTCTAGCAAAAAGCCGTCAAGCGAAGGACGGGGCTTGTATCCCAGTTTTTTGGTCAATTGTCCGTGAAATTTCGGTATACAAGTCAGCGGTGTCGGTGTCGCCGAGTTCGGCTGCTTTGTCTATGGCGACTCGCAGGTGTTGTAGGGTGCGTAGCGGGAAAGCGGGGCGGTTGGATGAAAAGGAGGCGAGGCGCGCAGATATGCTAACCTACAATCAAAACTCCTAATTTTCCACTATCGGGATACAGAAAACTGTGTTGGCTCAAACACCTCAAACTCCCAATTGCAAATGGTTTAGCTGCATTTCTAGCGCTGCTGTGACAGCATTTTGCCTGTTACCCCTCGCCAGTGCTGCCGCTACCGCCCAAAGTCCCCAAAATCGAGAAATCAAAATCGGCGTGGTGCAGCGGTTTGGCACCAAAGCAACGGATAAGTTGACCCTGAAAGCCATACCCGGTGACAGCTTAACTGTAAGTTACAAAACTCCTCAAGGCATAGAAACCGCAAAAGTTCCTAGCATCAAGTTAGAAATCGCCGCGAAACCGCTGGAAACGCCATCAGTAGAAGAACGAGTGGTACTGAGTTCTCATCGCAGTTTTGAGAGTGCAGAAGATAGTGCTAATCAGTGGCGTGCTAAGGGAATTGAAGTAGAAATTGCTCAACCTTTGCGCTGGCAAGTTTGGGCAAAAAGAGATAATTACAATTCTCCTTTAGTGCGCCGCTGGCTGTTGCAAAGTTTGCAAGCTCAAGGCAATAAAACTGCTTTTTTAGATACCAAAGTTTTGAAACAAATACCCCAGGCATTTTGGGTATTGAACGGCTTTCGTTTTAACCGCAATGAGTTAGATGTGGCGGCGGGTAAAAATGTGATTGAGGTAATGGAACAGACTACTCAAGAGGCTACAGCTACTGAGCCTGAGAAAGCTATTCAACAAACTCGCCGTTATGGTGGCAGTTTGCACCTTCAAAAAAATGCTTACGGCACTTATACTTTGGTGAATGAAGTGCCGACTGAAACTTATTTGCGGGGAGTTGTTCCTCACGAAATTGGAGCTTTTTCGCCTTATGCTTCTCAGGAAGCACAGGCTATTTTGGCGAGAACTTATGCGCTGAGAAATTTGCGCCGTTTTGCGATCGATAATTATGAGTTGTGCGCTGATGTTAACTGCCAAGTTTATAAGGGTTTGACGGAGGTTTACCCGCAAACCGATCGGGCGATCGCCCAAACTAGCGGTTTGGTTCTAATTTATCAAAATGAGTTGGTTGATGCCCTTTATTCGGCCTCTAGCGGCGGAGTGACTGCACGTTTTGGCGATGTTTGGCACGGCCCGGAACGCCCTTATTTGCGCTCGCTCATTGATGCGCCGTCTAAGGTTTGGGATTTGTCGAAGCAGAGTTTGTCGGATGAAAACAATTTCCGCCGCTTTATCAGTTTGAAAAATGGGTTTAATGAGGAAAAAGAAGAAACATTTCGGTGGCGGGAAGAAGCTTCTTTGACGGCGATTGCTGGGTTTCTCAAACAGTATCTTCAGAAAAAACAGCACCAGATGGCTAATTTTAAAACTATTAGTCAGGTGCTAGTGGTCGAAAGGTCTCCCGGCGGTCGAGTTTTGCAAATGAAGGTACAAACTGACTTGGGGGCGATCGATATTGACAAAGACGAGATTCGCAATGCTTTTTACCCGCCCATCAGCACGCTGTTTTACCTAGATCCTATTTATAACCCAGATCAAACTCTCAACGGTTATGCTTTTGTGGGAGGCGGGTTCGGACATGGGGCAGGAATGAGTCAAACTGGTTCTTACAATTTGGCTAATTTGGGCTGGAATGGCGATCGCATTCTCAGCTTTTATTTTCCCGGAGCTCAAGTTGTGCCGCTGAATGATGCGATTACATTTTGGCGACCCTAGAATCAACCAGCCCAAATTTAGGACTTGCGCAAAAACTATCGAATGCAAGCAGGGGCAATGCAATCTCAATCCCGGCTCTTCTGGTAAAATATTCCGAATCTCTGGCGTAAGTCCTAAAATTTTGAGATTTGAGATTTTCGATTCTAGACTGGTTTTACGAGTCAATTAAAATCTGCCATCTAAAATCTCAAATTATGCGGTCATATCATGTCCGGTTAATCACTTACTATAAAACCCGATCTGTCATGCTGAGTGGAACGTAGTGTAGCGAAGCATCTCGGAGATTCTTCGCTACACTCACTTGGGACAACTATTCAAGCGGACTTGATATCAGCTATCACTTCAAACTGCTATTAATCCATAACTGGGAGTTACAGAATTTAGCTTCTCTTGAAAACAGCAGATTGCTGAGGGAGGCTGTTTCTAGTACAGCTCTTCTTCTTTATGAGTTTCGATGGTGCAATCAGACTTGGGATAGGCGACGCAGGTGAGGACATATCCAGCCTCGATTTGGTCGTCGTCCAAGAAAGATTGGTCGGATTGGTCAACTTCGCCTGCTGTGATTTTGCCGGCGCAGGTGGAGCAAGCACCAGCGCGACAAGAGTAGGGGAGGTCTATTCCTGCTTCTTCCGCAGCATCAAGAATGTAAGTATCGTCATCAACGTCAATGGTTTTGTTAAGTCCTTCGGCTGCGCTGATGAGGGTAACTTTGTAAGTTGCCATGCACTAATCCTCTCAAAAATTCAACAACATTTATAAGTTTGCCTAATGCAAACTTCAAGGCTTTATTAGCTTTGAGGTTTGGTCTTAGGTTCGTTCCCTTTATGATAGTAGGGGATAGAAGGGAGGTTGACACACTTATGTACAAAAAATTTGAATGGGATTAGTTATAATTTTTTCTAATTTCATCTTGATTACTTATACCTGCTGTAGTTTGTCCCACGGGGGGAAATGTATAGTTAAATGGCATCAAGACTTGGGTAGAGAACCCCTCGATCGGATTTTCACGCCAATACAAAATCTGGGCGAGGGAGCCGTAAAGCCTTGTGGCGCAAGTCTTTAGCAATTTTTGAATCAATCTCAAATCTGAATTCCCATGACTGATATTAATACTCGCTTTGGTTTTTCGGTCAATTCTCCAATTCGCGTCGGGATTGTGGGTACTGGTTTTGCTGCTAAGTTGAGGGCCGAGATGCTGCAAACTGATGCCAGAGCCCACTTGGTGACAGTTGCCGGTCACACTCCGCACAAGACAGAAGCGTTTTGTCAAGCATTCGGGGCGGAGGCGGAGGTTTCTGGGCGCAAGTTGGTGGAAAGGGACGATTTGGATTTGGTGATTGTTTGTACGGTGAATCAGGAGCACGGGGCGATCGCGATCGCGGCACTGGAAAATGACAAGCACATTGTGGTCGAATATCCTCTATCTTTAGACGTATCTGAGGCCGAAAGGGCGATCGCCCTTGCCAAACAAAAGCAAAAACTCCTCCACATCGAACACATCGAACTCTTAGGTGGCTTACACCAAGCCATCAAAGCATCTTTGCCCTTAGTTGGCAAAGTTTTTTACGCCCGCTACGTTACTATTATTCCTCAACATTCAGCGCCGCAGCGGTGGACTTATCAACATTCGCTCTTTGGGTTTCCATTAGTAGGTGCAATTTCGCGACTCCACCGATTTACCGATTTGTTTGGGGAAGTGACAAGCGTTAACTGTCAAGCTCAATTTTGGGACTCTCAGCCAGACTTTTATAAAGCTTGTTTGTGCAATGCACAGTTACGCTTTGCTAAGGGGATTGTTGCTGAAGTTGTTTATGGAAAAGGGGAAACATTTTGGCATTCAGAAAACGTTTTTACCATTTATGGATCAGACGGAACACTGATTTTCACTCCCGAATCTGGTCAATTAATTCAGGGAGCAAATAGGCAAAATATCGCAGTGGGAACGCGGCGCGGTTTGTTTGCCAAAGATACGGATATGGTGTTAGAATATTTGTTAAATGGTACGCCTTTGTACGTGAATAATGCCAGTAGTTTGTACGCTTTGAAAGTTGCAGATGCTGCAAGGCGTTCGAGTGAAACTGGGCAAAATGTCGCGCTTATAAATTCGTAAAAAGCTAGCTTGGAACAACAGGCAAGATGCCTGTTCCACAAGAATTATGGGAGATGTCTATTGCTACAAGTTAGGTAAAAATTCGACCCAGCAAATCCGCAATCTGCCGATCGATATTAGTCTGGTGAAAACGCCGGCTAGCCATCTCGTATGCAGATTGGGCGATCGCGATCGTATACTCAGGTTGGTTATGACAAGTATTAATAACTTCTGCGAGTTGGTGTGGCTTGCCGCTGGGAACCAAAAAGCCATTGATCCCCGGTTCTATTAATTCAATAGCACCTCCAGATTGAGCAGCAACTATAGGTATACCACACAGCATAGCCTCAACAATAACTCTGCCAAAAGGTTCTGGTGCGATCGAGGTATGTGCAACTAAATCACAAATTGCCATTAACTGCGGAATATCTGAACGAAATCCCAAAAACTTCACTCGATCTTCAAGTCCTAATTCTGCCACTTGTTTGTGTAATTGCTGGACATAATCCTGCTCACCAAAGAGCGCATCACCCACTAAAATAGCTGTTACATCTTTCGGACAGTAGGTAAGTGCTTCAATTAAAATATGTTGACCTTTCCAAGGTGACAATCGGCTGAAATGACCTACGATAAATTGTCCATCAAGTTCTAGCTGTGTCTTGAGTTGGCTAATATTAGAGCGATCGCTCTGATAGACTTCAGGCTCAAAGCCATTGTAGACGACATCGATGATGTCCGATCGTCCTCCTGCTGCTAGGAAAGCAGCCTGACTTGCTTTGGAGTTAGCAATAACCAATGATGCAAAGCGATTAGCCAAAGTTACAGCTACTTTTAAGTTAGTTGGGCTGAAATGGTCTGTAGATAAAATGTCATGCAAATGATACACCAGAGGGCGACGACTCAAAAAGCTAGCTAATGCACCAACAACTAGAGCTTTTTGCGTGTTGGCGTAGATCAAATCGTATTGACGAGCTTTTTGAACAACTTTAGCAATCAAAGGTAGTAGCGCAGTTACACTACTTAAACTCTGTGTCAAGCTGCTTTCTTTACGAACTTTGATCGCTTTAGTCGCTAACACCTCAACGGGAATTTGCTGTTGCTCTAGTAATTGCCTAAAAGAACCATCTACAAATAAGCCAACTAGACAGCTATCTCGATAGGGTTTGGCAATATCTATGAGACAAAGTTCTGCGCCACCAGGCTTTCCGCTCTGGTCAAGAAATAGTATTTTCATATCTAATCCATTAGCATCGGAATTACTCATCTCTCTATTCTCTTCCTCTGTGTCCTCTGCGCTCTCTGTGGTTAAATCATTCCGGTACAGCCGGATTTGAGATCATCCGTTTTTTTTACCTAAGAATTTTTACATATATTCTGGTTTTGAGCCTCATGCTAACAACACTTTTCTAACTTCTTGAGCGATTTTTTGCCAATTAAAATGCGTAGCAGCATATTCCTGACACGCTTCTCTAGAAGGCATAGGTACTTTTTTAAGTAACAGTTGTTCTAATCTCTCAGCAATCGCTGTTGCTTCTATAGACCTAGTAATCAAATTGGGTGAAAACGGCTCTAAAATTTCCGGCATTCCACCCACAGGAGTACATAGCGCTGGAGTCCCACAGGCGAGAGATTCTAGCACAGCTAATCCAAATCCTTCTAAAGATTGACTGGGCATCACACTTAGGTCGGCGGCTTGGTAAGCTATAGGTAGTTGGTCATCGGGCAAAAAGCCGAGAAATTTAACATTGTCATTGAGTCTTAAATCTGTTGCTTGCTGCTCAAGAACCGCTTGTAGTGGCCCTTTTCCGGCGATCGCCAACCAGATATCAGGAATTTGAGGTTTAATGGCGGCTACAGCCATCAACAGCTGATCGAGTCCAACTCGATGCACTAAGCGACGCGCTGTAAATAAAATCGGGCGATTTTGGGGCCAGTTGAGCTGCGATCGGGCTTCTGCGCGCGATCGATTGAGTTGAAATCGCGACAAATCGACACCGCCAGGAATTACGTAAATTTTGCTCCAAGGAACTTGATATTCTTGATGTAAAATATCACCAAATGCTTTGCTCAGGACAATAAAGCGATCGCACCGATCGTAAACTCTGTCTTCAACCCAATGTTTCAACAACACACTTAGTTTACCAGCACCTTCCTGCTTACTTTCCAAAGCCCAAGGCCCGTGAAAGGAAAAAGTAACAGGAACCCCTTTAGGTAAAACCTGTAAAAGAGGAAAACTATATAGTGCAAAGTGCAGATTAATTGCATCGGGTTTTACGGATTTTCGCTGCAAGAAATTGGAGCGAATCAGCCAAAGCCGTTCCCATAGTCGAATATCTGGTTCAGCTAAATTAGTGAGTTTTAGGTCAGAGTTAGGCTCAGTTTCTGGGAGACCAACTCCACACAATTCAACTCGATCTTGACTGGCTGCTAGCTGATGCGTAAGCTCATATACATATCGATCCAGACCTCCCGGTGTTTTCGGGAACCATCCGATCCCGACGCAAAGAATGTTTGCTGTAGCAGCAGGCTTAGTTGTATAGTTTTCCACTTGGTTGTTTGCAAATATACATTAAAGTTACCATAACTGAGACATCCTGATTATAGCTATATATTGTTCATTGAGATTATGAAAAATCGATTTCTGTTGCTAGTAAACAAATTATGGCAAAAACAGCGGTTATTCATCCAAAAACTGAAGAACTCCCTGGATTATTTTAAGCCGATCGTTCTCGATCGTCAACATCGCAGGATGAGTTTCCTAGCCCTGGCGATCGCAGGAGTCATCATCTCTACTGTAACTGCAATGTCTGTAACTGCACTGTCTGTAACTTCAAACCCTTTACCCAATATCTCCTACAAAACATCTTGGATCGGTAACACCTTTGGCGGTGGCAGTAAGTGGGTACAAAATCAAATCAGTGTCATGTACGTGGCAAGCGATGGCACTGTTTACACCAATAGCGTGTGGGATGAAGCGGGTAGAGAGGCAGGAATTTATAAAGATGGAGATGCGATCGCCAAAGCCAGTAATCTTCATGGATGGGGAAGAACAGGAGGAGAAGCGGTTACGGCAAATAGTAAATACATTTATATTGCTATGACACAGGGAGCAATAGACAGGATGATCCTTCAAGATTATCCCCCCTCTCAAACAAACTGGTATTGTGTGAGACGCTACAACTTATCGGGAGAGCCTGCACCCTTTGCAGGTGGGCGTGGTTATGATAAAAGTATGTTAATTGTTAGCACCTCCAGTCAAGTAACTGGATTAGCTAACGTTGGTAGCGAGCTTTATGTCAGTGATAGTGGCACCAACCGCATCCGAGTCTATCATAGCGAAACCCTGGCACAGTTACGGAGTTGGCAAGTCGATCGCCCCAAACAAATAGCTGTCGATCCTCAAAGCAACCTATGGATTATACAAGAGAAAGACGCTAGCAATCCTCCCAAAATTCTGCACTATTCCAAGACAGGAACCTTATTATCCCAGAAAATCACCGATGTTGTAGAGCCTACAGCGATCGCGATCGACAATCAAGGTAGGCTATTAGTTGCAGAAAATGGCCCTCGTCAACAAGTGCTGATTTACGATATTTCAGCAACCCCTAAATTAATTGGAACTTTTGGCACTCCAGGTGGCATTTATGCTGGAACTCGCGGAGAAGTTGGAGAACTTAAACTCAACGGTTTAACAGGAGTGGGTACGGATAAAGCCGGGAATATCTACGTTAGCAATGATGGTTTTGGCGGTTCAGGAACCGACTTGAGAAAATTCTCGCCTATTGGAAAAATGCAGTGGCAATTATTGGGTTTGCAATTCGTAGATAATGCCGATGCCGATCCAGGTACTGACGGATTGGATGTGTTCACCAAACATGAACATTTCATGATGGACTATAGTAAATCGAATGGACAGGAATGGACTTACAAAGGCTATACCGTCGATAAATTTCGCTACCCTGACGATCCGCGACTGCATAACCAAAACCATTCGGCGGCCTCAGTTTTTGTCCGTCGAATTAAAGATCGACGTTTCTTATATCTGACGGGGATGTTTGCCAATCAGCTCACAGTTTACCGTTTTGATGGAGAAATTGCAGTTCCCAGTGCGATCTTTGCCAGGGCTCATTCTACCTGGCCAACCAATCAACCAGGAAAGGGAAGCTGGTTGTGGCATGACAAAAACGGAGATGGCTCAATTCAAAGCAATGAATATGAAAGTTTAGGTGCAGAAGATGATGGGATTTGGGGTTGGGAAGTTGATAGTAATGGGGATGTTTGGCAAGCATCTGAGTCTGGGGCGATCGGGCATTATCCTGTTCAAGGATTAGATAGCTATGGCACTCCCATCTACAATGCTGCCACTTCCGAAAAAATACAGATACCAGCACCTTTTAAGAGCTTAGCAAGAATTAAGTATTTTCCAGAAACGGATACTATGTATCTGACAGGCTATACCAATGAGCGTCCACATATTGGCAAAGAATGGGGCAGCGTCGGTACGGAAATTTTACGCTATGATAACTGGAGCAAAAGTCGGAATATTCGCTGGCGTTTGGCCCTTCCCTATCAGCCTTCAGATAACCCCGATCCTAGTGCCAAGTCTTTTATAGTTATTAAGGCGATCGATATAGCGGGTGATAGAATTTTTGCCACGAGTCTTTTACAAGCAGAAGTGTATGTTTACGATACTGCAACGGGAAATGCGATCGCTCAATTAAAACCAGGTATAGAGGTAGCGAGTGAGAGTGGCTGGGTAGATATCCCCTACGGATTAAGAGCTTATCAGAGAAGCAATGGTGAGTATCTGGTATTTGTAGAGGAAGACGCAAAAGCCAAGGTGATTATGTATCGACTCGAAAAGCCAATGCTCCACTAACTTTAATTAATACCTTAAATAGACCTCTCTAATAATTGTAGAACAGGCATCTTGCCTGTTCAAGACTGTTTTTTGTGGAGATATCTAATAACAACAAACTAATATAACTACCTATTTTTAAACTCCTTTTAGTCTGACAACATATTGATGCTGGTGATATTTATTAGCTGCCAATCCTAGACCCAGAAATCCCCAGAAAACCATACCAGAGATACCAACGATCACATTGGAACCAGCTAGCATCGGCAGGAACCCAATAACAATAGCACGAGCAGCACTGGCAAACGGATCGGAATTAGACTTAGAGGGTTGAAACAGGCTATAAAAAATTAGGAGTAGCCCACCTATATAGGGAATGGCTCCCATCCAGCCCAAGGTGAGAAGTAGTTCGATAATTCCACTATCTATCGGCTGAAGAGTTCCATTTCCCTTACCAATAACCTCACTCAGCGCAAGATTTAGTGTTCTACCGTAGAGTTCTGTTCTGTCCTTTGCACTCTGATCGTCTTTAACGTTAGACAAACTGGTTACACGAGACTGAATGATTTGGGAAAACGGCTCGACTGTGGACAAGGGAACGACTAATATTGCTAGAACCAGGAGCACAGCAATTAAACGCATCTGCACAATTCCTTTTAGAAAACCGAGCAGGGCAACCAAAGATACCATCCAGCCGCCCCAAACCGTCCGTACCAGTGTTAATAGGAGAGACAAGATGCCAAGTGCTAAACCAGGAAAACGTAAAACCCCTTGACTAATGAATAGCAATATAGTGCCTGGTATCATAACCGTTGCAAAATGTAAGGGAGAATTCATGGTACTCCAGACGCGAAGTCCTAACGGTTCTGGTTTTCCCATGCTGGTATATAGTTTGGTCTCTATCAGCCAGAAACGATCCCACTCAGGTGCAACTAAGTATTGATAGATGCCATAAGATGCTGTAACTAACACACACCAGAGAAAAGTGCGCTGAATGTTGTCGCGATAGCTGGGATAATCTCGCCAGTTCACAAATAAGTGAAAACCAAATAAAATGGGGCTTACCCAAGCCATAAGAGAGACGATCGCCGGCACAGGTAAGCCATTAATTAGACCAACCAGAAAACCATAGAACACACCCATAGCAGAGATCACAAAAGGTAAGCTACCTTGTTCATGTGCTTTGGGAAGGTGACGGTAAAAAGTGATAATAGCGATCATTGCCACCAGTGGAGGGGCTAACAACATGGGACTGGGATCGGTAAAGCCACTGCGATTATCGGCTACACGGCGAATAAAAGGTGTGAGGAAAAACACCCACCAAGTGAAACCTACATAGAGGATGGGATAGCGCAAATATAAGAAGAGGCCGACGGCAAAAGAACCCGCCGGAAAGATGATGTTTAGAACCTTGCCAAGACCTGCTACAAGGCATAGGGTAGTAATCAGTAATAGTCCGAGGATTGCCATCCAAGCTGCCTGCGGTTGCAGTGCCAGAGAGAAGCTTTGTTTGCGAGAGTTATTCGGAATTCCCTGTATTTGACTCATTACTAACTACTTTTTAGGTTTGGGCAATCTTTAACTAGGTATTAAGTTTTAAGTCTTAGCTTTTAGGAATCTTTAACTAGGTTTTAGGTTTGAAGAATTTTCTTCCCTAGCACCTAACACCTTACATCTTTATTTGGACTGTTGCCATGTCTCCCAAGCTTGCCAACGTCCACGTAGAGATGCTACTAATTTCTGTCCTGCTAAGGTTCCTTCTTTAGGTAGGAATCGTAACCATTGTAATAAACCAGGGGCATCTCGTGTTCCCACGAATGTTGCCCAGATCACAAATGCAGTACGTCGTGTCGATGGTAGGTTTTCTAACAAAACCAAAGTTTCATTGTGTACCGCATTGAGTAAAGCAATGTCATTGAATCTATTGCGTTGATCTTCGTCAAAACGTTGTGCTGGATAGTGATTGACTGCCACTTTGGGATCGTAGATTAGTTTCCAGCCTGCTCGTTTTAAGGCTAGACTAAATGCTAGTTCAAAGTGTACTTGGGCTCCAGTACCTCGCATCCGGGTATCGAAGTGCATTTGGGCGATCGCACTTCGCCGAAAACTCATATTTACACCCTTAAGCACATCTACCTCACGGGCTTCTCCCACCCCTAAGTGATGTTCGCCGATGACTCTGCCAAACCACTGCACTTGTCCCACTACTTCGCGTTCCCCCTTTTCTAACTGAGTGCCGTGATACACCCAATCGCGCCCCCCTACACCACCGATATTGCTATCTGACAGAAAGTGAGCTTCCATGCGTTCCAGCCAATCGGTATGAGGTGTGGCATCATCATCAGTAAAGGCGATGATATCCCCAGAAGCGGCATCCATCCCCATATTCATGGCGGCTACAACACCCGGTACTGAAACGCTCACTTTTATAATGTGTAATGGCAAGGGTTGAGGATCGAACGATGCAAGGAATGTCCAAGTTTCAGTATCCGAATCACGAACCGTCACTAAGACTTCATCTGCTTGGCGATTTTGCTTTTTTAGTGCCTCTAAGCAGCGTTCTAATTCTTTGGGGCGATGGTAAGTAGGTATGATAACTGAGATTGTTAGCACGGCTGGAGTTCCTCAAATAAATTCACATAATTACGTCCCATATTAGCCCAACTATGCTGTTCTGCTATAGTTCTAGCTACTTGACCCATTTTCTGTCTTTGTTGCCGATCGCATTTAACTAATTGATTCAACGCTTCAGCTAAAGCCTGTGTATCGTCTGAGTCTGGCAAAACGAAGCCACAGTCGGGTGTCACCAACTCTGCCGCCCCCGTTGTAGCAGCCGTAATCACAGGTATTCCTGTCGCCATCGCTTCCAGTACCACTAAACCAAAAGGCTCATAACGGGACGGAAAAACCAAAAAATCTGCTGCTTTCATTAAGTCGGGGACATCTTGCCGAAATCCCAGAAAATGCACCCGATTTTCTAATTTTAGCGATCGCGCTAACTCAGGATAGGGACTACCTGCGGTTCCACCCAAAACTGCGAGGTGCAATTGGGGAACTTGCACTAAGGAATGCAAGACTGTATCTAAGTTTTTCCGAGGTGTGCGGATATCCCCAGCAAATAGCGCCAGGGGCACTTCCTCTGGTAAACTCCATTTTTGCCGATCGACAATACCGGGAGCAAACTCTTGTAAATCAATGCCATTTAAGATCACCCGAATGCGATCGCGTGGAACACCGATCGCCATTAATTCTTGGGCGACTTTCTCAGAGACGGCTACTACGACTTTCGCGCGATCGAAGGCTTTGTGCTCCCAATCAGCATTTAAGGCAGTGTAAAACCGCTGGTAGATACTTCGTAAGCTCAGATTTTGTGTTGAGAGATTGAGAGGCGATCGTAACCAGGAACTATGGACAAAATGCACTGCATTAACATCTCCCCTAGCTGAAGTAATTGCACCATTGAGTTTGATCAAGTCAAATTCTTTTTGGTGTTTATTTAACCACCAAGCAGTCTTAGTAGAGAAAGCCATTTCGCGAACAAGTTGCAATGGATAGCCTTTAACTGGAATAGAAATCCAATTAACCTGACTGTGTTGTTGCAATTCTAAGTCTACGCTACTTGCTAACAAGGTAACATGATGGCCGCGCCGAATTGCTTCCCAGGCAACTTCATAGTTGACCCGACCTTGACCATCACCTTTCATGACTGTGTGCGTAACAATGCAAAGTTTCATAGAGCGTTAAACTGGGGTTTATAGGATACTAGAGCGCTATCATGAAGATTTTTCTACTCGGTCTTTATTACAGCCCGATCGAGGCAAACTTGTAATTTTTCTGCCAGCACTTTTACGTGCGGTTCTTCTTGCATACTAATGTGATCGCCAGGAACGGTAATAATCTCTAGATCCGGTTTAATGCGCTTATCCCATCCCGCCCGCCTAAAAAATAACAAGGTAAATTTAGCAGGAATAATCGGAATTTGTCTATCAGGAGGAACACTATCATGTTTGTTGGGAATACAGCAAAAAAGAATGACTTTACCAGGGTAGGCTTGGTGTATGTATGGGGGCCGATTTTTTTCTCCGTTGGTAGATTTTGGTAATCTCTTAGAGATCTGACGCTTGAGATTTTCCTGAATGTATCGTAGCTTGTCCCTAAAACTCAATGGAGCTAGATGGTGCAAATGATCGGTCATAAAAATAACAAGTTTCCGATACAACTTATAGATGGGATGAACTCCATACCTATCTAAGAGAACCACTAGACTAACCTGTTTTCCCTTGGCCAAAAGTTGTTGGGCAATCTCATCAATCAAGACCGCTCCAAATGAATAGCCGCACAATAAATAAGGTGGTTCTGGTTGTATCAATAAAATGTCCTTGACATGATGAGCCGCAAGTGCCTTAATTTTACTTTCAACATTTCCTGTAACAACAAGACCTGATTCCAAGAAATAAAAAGGTTGTTCTTTGCCAAGATTTTTAGCTAGTGGAAGAGCTTCTTCACTTGCGTTAGCGCAAAAAAATAAAGGTGGTTTAACTCCCTGTTCGCTAATGGCTACCATTAAAGAATTCTGTCTGGGTCGCTTGCCTTTTCGACCTGCTACAATAGCCAGCAATGTTCTATACTCCTCTGTAGTTAGTCCAGAATACTCTGGAGAAGAGTCATTTAACAGTTCAGTCGCCGTTGCCGAGTCAAGAATTGGCTCTTGTGTAGAACCTCCTGCTGAACGATTTTCCTGCTGAAAAAAGCTAGCCATTTTTTCTACTGTTGTTAGCTGAAACAAAGCGGCTAGGGGAAGTTTCGTATTAAGAGTTTTCTCGATCTCATCTAATAAGCGGAGGGTAAGTAACGAATGTCCTCCTAAATCAAAGAAGTTATCTTTAACCCCGATTGGCTTCACTCCCAGCACTTGTTCCCAAATCAGTGTCAGTTGCTTTTCTAATTCATTACGAGGAGCAACCAAAGCATCTTCAGACTCTGACTTACTATAATCTGGTGCAGGGAGAGATAGGCGATCAATTTTACCGCTTGGGGTCAGGGGTAGAGCCTCCAGACTCATCAAAGCTGCGGGAATCATGTAATCCGGCAGTTTGTCTTTGATTAAACCGCGCATTTCATCAATAACTATGGCACATCCAGAATTAGGAACAATATAGGCAGCTAAATATTTATTCCCAGGAATATCTTCTCTAGCTATAACTACAGCTTCCTTAACGCTGGGGTGTTGATGAAGGATTGACTCTATCTCTCCTAACTCAATGCGGAAGCCACGAATTTTTACCTGGAAATCTTTTCTGCCCAAAAATTCAATCATTCCATCGGCTTTTAATCGCCCCATATCTCCTGTGCGGTAAATTCGCTTTGTACTATCTTCACGATCAGGGAGAAAAACCGCTTGCGTTACGTTGGGATTTTGCCAATAACCTATTGCTACATAAGCACTTTTAATGGCGATTTCTCCATAGATATCAGTTTTTTCACCAGCTTCATTCAAAAATATAATTTCAGTTTCATCAATGGGATAGCCAACAGGAACCGTATTGCGAGCAATCTCTGTTTGCTTATTGATGAAATATTGTAATGTTACAGTTGATTCTGTCGGGCCTAAACCATTAATAAAGATACATTCATCTGAGAAATATTGTGTATATAGCTCAATATCTTTCTTCACCACTTCCTCACCGCCTAAGACAACTAAACGAATTTTGGAAAAATCCGTATCTTCAGTTAATGTGCTAACAAAGTAACGGTATAAAGTTGGTGTTGAGTGATAGATGGTAATATTTTCTGTCAGTACCCACTGGGATAGATAGGTTAAGCCATCTTCTTTGATGTTAATTGGGTATAAGGTAGCACCGTTTAACAAAGCACCAAAGATATCCATTACTGCTGCATCAAAGCTATAGGATGATAAGAGGGTTAGCCTATCTTGATCGTGGATGTGAAGATTATTGGTGTAGTTTTTGATGAAATGTAAAACATTGCGATGATTTTGAATTACTCCTTTTGGTTTTCCTGTAGAACCGGATGTATAAAGAATGTAGGCAATAGTATCTGGTGAGATGTCCAGTTGTACTTGATTTAAGTTTTCATGAAAACTAATCTCATCAATATTGATGAAGGGAATATTGCTTTGAGTTAATTCTTTAGCACGTTCTAAATTTTTGTGATTGGTGAGTAGTATACTGGCGCAAGAATTCTCTAGTATATATATTACGCGATCGGGTGGATAATTGGGATCTAGAGGAATGTATGTTTTGCCAGCTTTGAGAACTCCTAAAATCCCTGCAATCATCGGCGCATCGTGTTCAAATAACAAAGCAATTCTTGCTTCTGTAGATGTACTTTGTTGTGAAATTGCTTGAGCTATCTGATTGCTTTTGTGGGCAAGTTCGCTGTAAGTCCACTGATAATTTTTAGTACAAACAGCAATGTTATTAGGATATTTTCTAACTTGCTCTTCAAATCTAGCTGAAATCGATTGCTCTATATCTTGCTTGCGAAATTCAATAAAGGGGTTGGTAGGAGAGACAGTGTTCCTAAAACTGGCAAGATGGTCAAAATCTGCTTTTGTTAATAGCGGTAATGTAGAAATTTGCTGTTCTGGGTTGGCAATAATACTTTGCAGTAGGGTTTGGTAATGCCCTAACATTCTTTGCATAGTATCTGCTTTAAACAGTTGGGCATTGTAAACCAACTTCAGCCCGATTCCCTGTGTTTGTTCTTGAACATATAGGGTTAAGTCGAACTTAGAGCGGGTGTCATGAATCGGAACAGACTCTACCTTTAGCTCAAACAGTTGGAGTTTTTCGTGTCCAAAGTTAAGCATATTGAACCACACCTGAAAGATTGGCGTGCGGCTCAAGTCCCGTTCTGGCTGGAGTGCTTCCACTAGCTTCTCGAAGGGCACGTCTTGGTGAGCATAGGCTTCTAAAGCCACCTGACGAACCCGACATAGCAATTCCCGGAAACTTGGATTGCCTGAAAGGTCACTACGTATGACCACAGTGCTGATCAAAAATCCAATCAACCTTTCGAGTTCAGCCCGGTTACGAGCCGCGACGGGGGAACCGACAATGATATCTTCTTGGCCTGTGTAGCGGTAGAGCAACGTCTTAAACCCCGCCATCAGTGTCATGGCTAGAGTAGCTCCCTCCTGACGACTCAAATCCTTGAGTGCCTCGCTCAACTTCTGCGGTAATATGAGAGTCCGATTTGCTCCTTGCTCGCTTTGGACTGGCGGTCTAGGTCGGTCAGTGGGTAATTCCATCATGGGAAGTTTCCCGCCTAGCTGTTGCTTCCAGTAGTCAAGCTGAGACTTAAAATCTTCACTTTGCAGCCACTGCTGCTGCCAGTGGGCAAAGTCAGCATATTGGATGGGTAGTTCTGGTAGGGGTGAAGGCTTTTCAGTGCAGAAGGCTTCATAGAGTGCTGCTAATTCCTGCTCGAAAACACTGATAGACCAACCATCGGAAACACTGTGGTGCATCGTGACTAACAACAGATACTCTTGTTGGTCTAAGTGCAAGAGTTGGGTACGCCACAAGGGTCCAGTCGCTAGGTCAAAAGGTCGTTCTCCCTCCTCACTAACCAGTCGTTGTGCCTCAGCCTCCCGCTCGGTTGCCGGTAGATTTCGCAAGTCTACTATGGGTAAGCTGAAGTTGATTTCCTGAGTGATGACTTGAATCGGTTCCCCGTTCACACTGGCAAATGTAGTCCGCAGTGCCTCATGGCGTCGCACAATTTCAATTAAACCTTGCTCCAGTGCTACTACATTGAGCTGACCTGTTAAGCGATAAGTTAAGGAGATGTTGTAGGCACTACTATCAGGCTGTAATTGATCGAGAAACCACAGTTGTTTTTGAGCAGAGGACAGGGGGAGGTTTTCGTTTCTCGCCACAGGTTGTAGGGGAGTCAGTATGGAATTAGCAGAACGATTAGCATTGTTCAGAAATGCCAGGATTTCTGCTTTGCGCTCAGCGAGTTGCTCTCGTAGGGTCGGTGTCAGCACTCCTTTAGGAGCACTCAAGCGCATGCGATCGCCATCGGCAGAAACTTTGATATCAAGACTGCGAAGATAAGATAAAAACTCAAGGGTATTCATAGTTCAATTTCCTCTAGATTGTCCTCTGTAGCACTGGAATGAGCTGTCAGATTTTGTTGCTTCGCCCAAAGGAGCGTATCAATCTGCTCAGCTAATTCAGCTACGGTAGGTGCTTCAAACAGGCTAAGCACAGGGAGTTCTACCCCGAACGCTTGGCGCAACCGAGACATGACTTGCATCGCTAGCAGGGAGTGTCCTCCTAAATCAAAGAAGCTGTTGTGGACACCAAGACGTTCCACTTTTAGAACATTAGCCCAAATACTCACGAGTTCTTTCTCAACAGGCGTTCGCGGAGCTACAAATGTTTCTTCCAGTTCTAGCTGAGCTATCTCAGGTGCTGGAAGAGCGCGGTAATCAACCTTGCCGTTGGGGGTTAGGGGTAGAGCCTCCAACATCACGAAGGCTGATGGAATCATGTAGTTGGGTAGCTTCTCCTTGAGGAAGTGGCGTAGATCACGAATTGTGAAGGCTGGCTCCTGCTGGGGAATCAGGTAGGCAACAAGCATCTTGTCGCCAGGAACGTCCTCACGCACTATAACTAACGCCTCCCGCATCGCTGGGTGTTGAGCCAACACGGCTTGAATTTCCCCTAGCTCAATGCGGAAACCACGGATCTTGACCTGATAATCAATACGGCTCACAAACTCGATGGTGCCATCAGGTAAGTAGCGAACCAAGTCTCCGGTTTTGTAGAGGCGAGCCTCCGGTTCATCGTTGAAGGGGTTGGGGATGAATGCCTTAGCCGTTAACTCAGGGCGGTTGAGATAGCCTCTAGCAATGCTAGCGCCGCCGATGTGCAGTTCACCAGGAACCCCAATCGGAACAACTTGCTGGTGCTGATCGAGTACATGGATTTGCGAATTGGGCAGAGGTGGGCCTAGGTGGACAACTTCCACTCGGTCATCAGACTGAGGTGGAATGTCATAAATAGAGATGATGCCCGTCGTTTCTGTTTGACCGTACATATTAACCAGGCGGGCTGCATGGTTGAATTCAAACGTCCACGTCCTGGGAATATCGGACATCAACGGTTCGCTTGCAGACAGAATCAAGCGCAGCTGATTTGTCAAAAGTGCCTGTCTCGACGTTGAGTCGAGGGTGGCTAACGCTTGAATACAAGTTCGCCAATAGGATGGGACGATGTCCATGACAGTCACGCCATGCTGCTTAACCGCATCAAACAGCATTAACGGGTTCGCTCTTTGCTCAAGTGTCGCAATTAGGACAGTAGCCCCTTGACAAAGAGGTATCATAAATTGCCTGACTGATGAGGAAAATGCAATTGATGCGGTATGGAGATACAAGTCATCAGGGGTAATACCCACCCGTTCCGGAAGCACCTGCACGTAGTTGCACAAATTAGCGTGTGTGACCATCACGCCCTTCGGTTCTCCAGTCGAACCGGACGTATAGATGACATAAGCTAGGTTTAGCGGCGAAGCGCTACGAGATAAATTGGCTTCACTCTGCTGTGCAATCAAAGACCAATCGGTATCTAGCAAGACCACCTGCCCCTCATGCTCGGGCAGATCTGATCGCAGCCGTTCTTGGGTCAGGAGTACCAACACTTGGGAATTCTCAGCCATAAAGGTCAAGCGCTCCTTGGGATAGGCTGGATCTAAGGGCACGTAAGCCCCACCAGCCTTGAGGACGCCCAAAATACCAATGACTACATCCAGCGATCGCTCCATGTATATCCCTACAAATACCTCTGGTCCCACGCCTAGTGTTTGCAAGTGATAAGCTAGTTGATTGGCACGAGCGTTTAGCGCCGAGTAGGTCAGTTGCTGGTTCTCACAGATAACCGCCACTTTGTCCGGCGTGCGTGCTGCCTGTTCCTCGAACAATTGATGGATACACTTGTCTTGGGGATAATCCGTTTTCGTATTGTTAAACTCGACCAACAGTTGCTGTCGCTCAACGTTGCTCAGAATATCTAACTTAGCGATCGCAGCTTCCGGGTTGTCGAGCGCACTCTCTAATAACGTCTGAAATTGTCCTGCCAGACGTTTTATGTCTTCTTGTTGGAATAAATTTGCATCGTAGTGAAACGTGGTAATTAGAGAATCATCCGCGAGTACACCAGAAAGCTTCACCTTGAATCGATCAATACAGACGTACTGCTTGTAAATTGAAAATGTTAAGTTGGCAGCACAATAATCAGCAGGTGCTTGTTCAAAATCGCAGCTGAAAGGAGAGAAGGGAGGCACTGTACCATTCTCAAGTTCTCCGACAATTTGCTCCCAGCTAAAATAGTCCTGCCACTCGTACATATCCTGGACTGATTTATCTACCTGTTGCAGGATTTGCGTGAATTGGCAATTTTCTTCTAAATGACCATGAATAGGTAAATATTTCGCAAACAGCCCTAATGCTGCTTCTAATTCCTCATAGGACCTGCCATCTCCAGCCATACCAACGATCATGTCTGACTGTCCAGTGAGACGCCAGAGCAGGATCTGCCAGCAAGCCAGTAAAAACCCAGAAACCGAAGTATTATACGTTCCGACTAACGCTTCGATTTTTGCTTTGGTATGAGAAGCAATCGCCTCAGTGAAAAATTGAGGTTGAAATTCTGGTTTTCCTGAAGGCTTGCCTTCAAGAGGAAGCTTCGTCCCAAGCAGAGCCTGTACATCTATGTTGCGCCAATACTCTCTTACGGTTTCAGCTTTTTCTCCTTCAATTAATTCATGTTGGAGTTCGGAGAAATCTACATATTGCAGTGGTTCATCAGATAGTTCTTTATTATGCAAAATAGCGGCATAGGAACAGCTGATTTCACTCACCAAATTCTTGAGAGTCAGTGTGTCCGCGCAAAGAGCGGGTAAACTGACCAGCAATATATGCTTGTGTGGAGACAGCTTAACCAGAGATGTGTGCAACGGAGAATTTTTCTCAAAGTCAAAAGTTAACTGTTTCGCTTCATCAAAAAGCACTTCAAGGCGATGTTCTTGTTCTTGGGGAGCCAGGTCACTAAGGTTGTAATTCTGAAACGATAGTTCGCTGCTCTCAGCTATCACCTGAAGTGGGATAGTAATCTCTGGCAAGCCACGAAAGCTAGTACGAAGAATTTCATGTCGATTGACGGCATTCTCTATAGCGGCTTTTAAAACCTCTGCATTGAGATTTCCCTCAATTAAAATTTCACATTGAGCCTGATAAGGCAGGCTATGGTTCCCTCGCTGCAACAACCACAGATGCTTTTGCTGGGGTGAAAGTTGAAATCCTTCAATAATACTCTCTGGCATGTCTGTCTCTCCTATTTCCCTACGCTAAATGTCTTGGCTATTAAATGCTTCTGCCATTCCCACCACTACCTTTCGCGAGCCAACAAAAGGTCTACGTCCATGTGCAGCTAACATATTGTCTAGCATCAAAATATCCCCTTCCTGCCAAGGGAAGATAACCGCTTCCTGCTGATAGGCATCACGAATTTCATCTAACACAGAGCTTTCAATGGGAGAGCCGTCTCCGTAATAGGCATTACGGGGAAGATGTTCCTCCTTGAACTTAGCAAATAATAATTCACGAACTGCCGTTTGCAAACTTGAAACATGGAACAAATGAGCCTGATTGAACCACACCATCTCGCCAGTCTTAGGATGTGTGGCGACAGCCTGACAAACCTGGCGGGTTATTAGATGATTACTGCCTTCCCACTCAAACTCAATGCCTGCTTTGCGGCAATAATCTTCTACTTCTGCTTTATTATCGGTCTGGAAGACATTTTGCCAAGGAAGGTCTAATCCATCGCCATAGCTTCTGACATACATCACCTTCTTTTCCATGAATTGTTCCTTGATCTTTGGAGAGATACGTTCAAAAACTTTCCGACTATCGGCAATCGGTGTTTCTCCTCCTTCTTCAGCAGATTTAAGGCAGGAAAACCAGATTTTCAGAGGCCAGTTCCGAGAGTAAGCCATCTCGTTGTGTAAGGGGATGGATTGATCGGCAGGGTATTCAGTTGAGGTATAGATATTGCCACTTACCTGATTACGTGGTGTTGAACGATAGGTGTACTCAAGCAACTCGCCCGAAATGGCTCTGATGAAACGTTCTAAATCAGTTGCTGATGTCATATTGAAGTTTCGGAAAAGTATTCCTCCGTACTTCGATAAATTGGTATCAATGAACTGCCGATTGTTGGCAGCCCAAGTCACTAAATCTAATCTATCTAAAGCAGGTTGGATGATCAATGGCAAGAGGTTTTCATCCTGAAGAAATTCTGTTTTTATTAATTGTTCATGGGATAAATTAATGGCTTTCCTACTAATGAGACCCAACTTGCTGATGCTAGGTTTTTGAGAATCTGGAGTTTTCATAATTAGTAGCTAATTTTGATTTTGATGGTTATGAGAATTTGAATTATTACTTTACGGTTGATCGTCAAATCTTTGACACCATCGATCGAAGCAGGGGGGGCATGGCAGCAGGGGTGGTCTCTTTCATGGCTTATTTTTGAACGTTATGTGCTTGACCTGTAAACATTATAACTCATTGATCATGACTCGAACCACAGAATTCATAAAGCTTTACATCACTTGACCTACTTAACTTTGCAATTGGTGATATTTCCATAGATAACTGCGTTGTTATAACAATTCTTGATACCCTCCCTGTTCCACAATGCGACCTTGGTCAAGCACAACCACTTTATCGGCTCGGACAGTTGATAGACGATGGGCGATCGCAACCAGGAACTATGGACAAAATGCACTGCATTAACATCTCCCCTAGCCGAAGTAATTGCACCATTGAGTTTGATCAAGTCAAATTCTTTTTGGTGTTTATTTAACCACCAAGCACTTTGGGTGGAGAAAGCTATTTCGCGGACAAGTTGCAATGGATACCCTTTAACTGGAATAGAAATCCAATCGACTTGACTGTGTTGTTGCAGTGCCAAATCTACGCTACTTGCTAACAAGGTAACATGATGACCACGACGAATTGCTTCCCAGGCAACTTCATAGTTTACCCTACCTTGACCATCCCCAGTCGCAACTTTATGAGTAACAATACAAAGCTTCATTTACTACCTCTTTTTTGAGACAAAGCTGTTTCATAGAAGGTCAAGGTATCGCGCGCAATCCGGTGCCAACTATACTTTTGTGCCGTAGCATAAGCATTGCGGCGCAATTTTTCCAGGTAAGGGCGGTCTGTAATTAAGCGCTCCAAAGCTTGCTCGATCGCCAGAGTGTCACGGGGCGGGACTAAAATACCATTATCTCCATCACGCATCACTTCCATCGGTCCTGGCGTGGTAGTGGTGACAGGAGCTAAACCGCAAGCTATAGCATCCATAAGGGCGACGCTAAAACCTTCCGAGAGGGT